>Ga0207966_1000108_pt1 | contig 43833 bp, 37 predicted proteins | sample Knorr_S23_td_NAD_FD_185611 | JGI IMG/M metagenome (GOLD analysis project Ga0207966, IMG submission 185611) | Marine microbial communities from Southern Atlantic Ocean transect - Knorr_S23_td_NADW_ad_2500m_LV_B (SPAdes) (version 2) | ecosystem: Environmental > Aquatic > Marine > Oceanic | place...
AACAATGGTTACAATAAAATTCATAGAACCCAGCAGGGAAGATGTGATCAAAAAGATCATCCCAATGAGCCACATGGTTTGCCCGGTTTCAAAGATCGATAGTGGCGGATAAGATGTCCAGCCGGATCTTGCAGCACCTTCAGGCATGAAGAAACTGGTTAGCATGATCACGCCACCAACAAAATAGGACCAGTAACTGGCTGCATTCAGTTTAGGGAATGCCATGTCCGGTGCGCCAATCTGCAAAGGAACAATATAGTTTCCAAATGCACCGACAGCTAAAGGTACAATACCCAGGAAGATCATGATTGTCCCGTGCATGGCGCCCAGCATGTTATAGATCTCCGGCATTAAAATACCGGTTTCACCCAGAAGACCACCTACAATAGGGACTGGTGTTTCCGGGTAGGCCAATTGCCATCTCATGACCATCATCAGGCAAAATCCAAAAAGCAGGAACAACAGTGAAGTGATCCCATATTGGAGGCCAATTATCTTATGGTCTACAGAAAAAATATATTTCTGTAAAAAATTCTCTTTGTGATGAGAATCATTACTCACGTGATTTCTCCGAGGTTAATTATATTAGTTAAGCATCGTTCAGTCTATGGCTAGACCATAATTTTTTTCAAAAACATCCGTTCCAAGCATTCGTATTGCATCCCAAGTCATCTTAGTACATACACGGGCGCAAACTTGACAGCCGGTACATTCATTAAATCGAACCTGGACAGGTGGAATTGGAATTTCATATTTATCCTTCGCTACTGGTTCTATACAATCAACGGGGCAAAACGGCACACATGCAAGACAACCTGTGCAATTATCTTCATCAACAACTGCCATGAGCTTCGGCCGTTTTGTTTTTTCTCGAGGAATGTCCGGTAAATCTGGAATTCCTTTAAAATGATTATATGTGTTTGCCATGTTTTTCAAAAAATATTAGATAATCAATTTACTAATAAATATTAAAATGAAAGGAATGAAATTTACTGTAGGATGTATTTTTCTATTACCCAACCTGCCACAAAAACAACAATGCCAGCCAGGAGCAATTTGGGGTCCATCAATCGGGGAAATTTAATAATAAACCCAATTCCGATCATTGTCATACCCAGGATTTCCAATCCTTTGGCCCCGTAATACATTATTCAGTATCCGGTTTTATTTCTGAAATAATGGCGATCTGTTCCTTAAAGGCATAATTCTTGATTATGAGTGACCAGACATGATGTCCGTAAGCGATGAGAAATAAAGGTCCGTGTAACCAGGAGGTTGGCATGTGGTTATCCACGGCACCACCATGAATAAATACGCCACCCACCAAAGTAAGCGTTAACATGAGATGTGGAAACAGTTTCATTTTTAATTTTCGTTCCCGTATCCAGAGTTCATTCTCTCCCAGCTTCTTTAAAATAGCTTCCTTGATTCCCTTTCCGGTAGAAATAAAAAAATACATTACTACTGTTTCCGTTATGGCAAAGATCAAGATCATAAACAATGCAAAGCGAGGGTGGTTTGCACCTAGCACATCCAATTGAAAATAACCGCTAATTCCTGTCAAGGTTAAGTTTATAAAATTAACAAACATAAGCAAGTAACAGGTGATCATAAATATCCACATTTGAGTTTCTTTTCTCCGAGTTAAAAATGGGAGCAGAAAATACTAAACTAACTTTAACTTTTCATAGGAAGATGCGCCTAAATGTTCTATCCATTGTAAAAGAAAACTGGTAAATTTCACATCAGAATTAACCAAATTATCAAAGGAATAATAACATGAAGCTTAAGAAATTAATCGTCAGTGGAATTGCCTTGACTGTTGCAATCGCATTTGTGGACGCTGGTACCTTAAAAGGCCACGTGAAATATGATGGAAAAGCTCCGAAATCAAAATGGTTAAAAATGGATGCAGATCCAGTTTGTGGTGCATCTCATTCCGGCCGGGTTTACAGTGAGAGTTTTAAAATGGCAGCTGATGGCTCCATGGCAGAAGCAATTGTTTATTTAAAGAATGTTTCTTATTCCGGTGGTTCACCTGCAGATCCTGTCGTTTTAGATCAAAATGGTTGTATTTATAAACCCCATGTATTAGGGATGGTTGCAGGACAAGAACTGCTGATCAAAAACAGTGATGCCACGATGCACAATATCCATTCCAGGCCAAAAGTGAATAGGGAATTCAATTTTGCAATGCCGAAAGTTGTTAAGGAAAAAAAAGCATCCTTTGCAACATCCGAAGATGATCCATTTTATATTAAATGCGATGTGCATCCCTGGATGAAAGCTTGGGTCCTGGTTTCAGATCATCCTTATTTTGCTGTTACAGATACGAATGGAAATTTCTCCATTGATGGCATCCCAACCGGAACTTATGAAGTGGTTTGCTGGCAGGAAAAATTCAGTGGAAAAAAGAAAAATCCTATTTTGTTGAATGCCACGGTAACAATCAGTGACGGCGAGACCACACAGGATTTCACTTTTACTCGTCCGAAACCAAAGAAAAAGTAATTAAATACACAAATCAGTTTTTTAGAAGGCGGAGATTTTCTCCGCCTTTTTTTTCTAAATTATAAATATGAAAAAGACACTTTTTTTATTCGCTTGTTTATTCAGTTTTTATTGTAGTGGGTCGGAAAAAGTGTATCCTGTAAAAGGAACCATTCTCGAGATCAAACCGGATTCCATGCTGATCGTCATTGCCCATGATACTATCCCTGATCTCATGATGCCCATGGTTATGCCCTTTGATTTGATCGATCTGAAAGAGATAGATGGTTTGTCTATTGGTGACAGCGTTCATTTTGAATTTACCTGGGGAGATACATCCACTTGGGCTCGGAGGTTTAAGATCGTTGGAAAAGGAAAGCTTCCGATAGATGAAGAAGATGACTTTTTTGAAGATGAAGACTATTCTGAACGAGACAAAGGTGACATCATTGATGATGTAACTTTATTGGATCTGGACAGTTCATTTGTTCGCCTGTCCGATTCTGATGGGAAATACCGGTTTTTGTCTTTCATTTTTACACGGTGTCCCATGCCGAACATGTGTCCTGCCGTGGTAATCAAAAATGACTACTTGGCCAAAGCATATAAAGATAGAAATGATATTGAATTTGTCATGGTCAGTTTTGATTATAAACATGACACACCCACGGTGTTGAAAGACTTTTACGGTCCAACCATAGATGGATTTGATAACTGGAAAGTGTGGTCAAGCACAGGTCATATTGAAGATGTATATCGTCTAGCCAAACAAAGTGGTTGCAACTTTTGGGGAATTGAAGAAAACAAAATTGGGCACACACTTCGGTCTATTTTAATAGGTCCTAACCGTGAGGTATTAGGCAACTGGCCTGGCGACAATTGGAAAGCAGGAAACGTGAAAACTGCAATTGAATTGTTAATGAAATAACTCACTCCAGTCCATCGTTTTTAAAAGAGTGGTATCCGCAGGTTGGCGGAGAGAAAAGTGAAAAAAAGATATTAAAAAAGCTATCTACTTTCAGGTGATTGGCATTTTTAATTTTAAATATGCAATAGGTTTCTACCAGTCCTCATCGTCACCCCAATCGTCTTCATCTTCGTCCTCATCCCCGCTAAAATCATAACCATTTTCATCAAAATAATCTTGGATGGTTTTATCTATGTTGGTTTTCCCTTTAATGCTCCAAACATAATCCCGGAGTCCGTCCAGCATAGCTTCTGTATCCCCATTCATTTTGACAAGTTCTTTGCCCCAGTCATTTTTAGCACCATCTATCGTTAACAGATCTTCAGTGGGTAAGAATGGTGCGGGCATCTTAGTCCCCGGCATGATTGTTTGTGGATCACGGAGCCATTCTTTCACCCAATCCGGATTCAGACGATCTTTGGTCAGGGCCAGATTCGGTGCCCAGGTGGAGGCATCTTGTTTCGGAAATGTCGTACCATAAAAATGACAATTATTACAGGCACCCAATTCATGGAGCATTTCGCCGCCTTTGAATTCGATGGAATGTTCATTAATGGCTAATTCATCCCGATAGGAGATTTTTTCATTATCCAAATGCTGGAAATACTTGATGATGGCATTCCACTGTTCATCGGTGATCTGATGGAAACTGGGCATCCGCACTTCGAGGTTCGGGCGAATTATAGATGGGTTATTAAAGAAACTTAACAGCCAATCTGGATTTGCTTTAGCACCCTCTGTGTTCAGATTTGGCGGAGCGTATTCTGCAGCACCGATATGGTCCACCAATTGACCACCAAAATCATCGATCAAGTGGCAACCTTGGCAGTTGAATTGTTTGACCAATCTTGCTCCATTCTGCGCCATTTCATCCACGCGATTATGAGCTTTTATTCCTTCATCCACTTTATTGGCATTAAACCCCAATATGGCTGTAGTAATGGCTTCAATTTCTGCTTCATTGAAATTAAAGTTTGGCATCTTTAGTTTATCCAATGTCGGACTGACCTTATCACGGTCAAAAATTCTAGGATTACCCAATTTTGCTTCAAACCATGCAAAATTGGTATGGTCAATATCATGATGGAGTCCAAAATCCAATTTTATTGTCGGTTTAGAACCTTCTTCCGTTAAATCTGTCCCTATGGGTTTGGCTTTTTCAAATCCATCAATTGTATGGCAGCCGAAACAGCCATAATGCGTAATACTTTTTTTAGCCACATAATCAAGTTTTTGATTCAGATTCATTCCGGCTAATTTTTTTGTAGCATAGGATTCAGGCATTTGTTTGGACAAGTGGGTAAATGCGACTTTATCCAGGGACTTTTCATCCAGATTAACATTAGGTAAATTTTCAAAATCTTTATTTCGAAATGACATGATATAAGCTGTAATATCTTTTGCATCTTCATCATTCACTCGAAGGTTGGGCATCCGGGTTTCCGGATTATAAGCTAATGGATCCTTGATCCAATTATAAACCCATTCAGCAGATGTTTTAGAGCCAATACCAATCAGATTAGGGCCTTGGCGTTTTGTTAATTCTTTAAGAGAAGTTTCAGTTTCAACCGGTTCGGGTTCAATAACATGGCAACCCAAGCAACCAATAGATTCAAATAAATGCTGCCCATTTTCAGCATTGCCCATGAATCGATAATCTGATGTGGACTTTTTACCACCATTTTCTGATACTAGATAGGAACTCATTGCATAAATCTCTGCTTCATTCCAGGCCTGCATTTCAGGCGAGATTTGGTTGTCCTGTCCAAATGTAGATGGCATCTTAGTGTTGTGTCGGAACTTCTTTGGATCTCGGATCCACTTGGCTATCCATTCCATAGAAACTTTTTCATCCAGGTTTTTCAGATTTGGTCCTACTTTAGATAATTGTGGGTAATCCTGAGCCAGATGGCAACCATTACATCCCGACTTATCCACTAATGACAGGCCAAGATTCAATTTATCGGCTCCTTTCAGATCCAAATTATTATTGTGACATTTAAAACAGGATGCTTCTGTATAATGAGTTGGTAACATGGGTTGAAGCCAATGGTGCATCACTTCCCAATCATATTTTTCCTGCCAACGTGCTTTTTCGTCATCATTACTAGGTGTGTGTGTGGATGACGTAAATGATGTTCCCCGTCCGCGGCCAGCATGACAACTGGTGCACCCAAAGGTATCCATGGGGTGCGAAGAAGCAGATGTAATATATAGATCTAAATTAGGATGAGTAGTAAAGGGCTGGGGTGCATCAGTAAAGTTGGGATTTTCGATTCCCAAATGGCAACTGGTACAACGATCCACTTTGGGAACCGCTGCAAAGTTCACATCATATTTCACATCGCGAACCACAACTTGGTTTACCTTATAATAAGGATCTAAAAAGTCGATGATAGGTAGGTCTCGAACAACATCCCCGACCTTATTGGCGAAGGTCATCCGCTCACGGTCGATCTTACTGAGTTTATTATCAACAATCGTTACGTCTTTCAAAACAATATTGAGTTCTTCTCTCTTCAGTTTTACATTTGCGTTCAGGTCTTTGATAGCTTTTTCAGTATCGTCGATCTCTATCTCTGATGCTTCCTTGATGAGTTGGTACTTATGAAGTAATACCAATGCCGCCGCATAATCATTTTTATTAGAAGGCCCATGATGGTCTCCATCATCCTGGTGGGCGTTTTCTGCTTCAACAAGAAATTTGAGTCCATCCACTTCAGCCTTTTGGCCCTGGTAGATCATATTCTCATTGTAGTATTGGCCTTTAAGTGTTTTTAAGGTCGCACCAAGATCAACCAATGTTTCATTTTGAATATCTAATTCAGATTGAGCCTTAGCCAAATCTTTTTCAAAAGAGATGCGTTCAGCTGAAACAGCTTCTAATTCCCGTTTCAGATTCTTTTCAGTGATTCCAATTTCCATTTTCCGGAATTCACGCTGATAAACTTTGAATTCATCATCATTATCATCAACAAAGGTCCAAGCCATACTGATCAAAAACAGGATGGATGATATGGCGAACCATTTATTTAATTTCTGAATATCCCAATAGCGTTCGTCGTTATTAAACATGCATAAACCTAAATATTAAAAAACCATTCTGGAATTGCGATAATGTATTTCAGGTTGAAGAACCAACGGAGATACATCTTGATGGGCAATGAAAACATGGATAGCCCCAAAAGCATTAATGTTGTATATCGTATTGGACCTATTTTTTCAAATAGATCCTTTAGCCATGTTTTTGCTAAGAGAATAGGGAACACGAACATGTAGGCAAACACCACCAGAAATCCCATAAATTCCCTTAGCATGATATTTACTGGTAATCCTGTGCTGAACATTTTTACCCAGAAATACTCAGAAAGATTCACATTGTTCAATGGAACTACTTTATGGGGATCCCAATATTCAAAGGGACCGAAGAAATTCCAATTTGGTCCACGGAAGAAAGTTCCAATTACGATTAGGAAAAGCCACAAAATGAGCCAGCCATACATAAAAATAAAAATGCCGATCCGCCGTTCCTTAAAGGAATAATACCCGTCCCCTTTGGGACTCGTATCGATGTAAGGAATAGCCATCATTCCGAATATGATGAACATGGGGAAAACAATTCCAGCCAACCACGGATCGAAATACACTAGCATTTCCTGGAGTCCAAGAAAATACCAGGGTGCTTTGGATGGATTTGGTGTTGATGCCGGGTTCGCTGGCTCTTCCAATGGTGCAGCAACCAAGATTGACCAGACTATCAAGAATACCATAAATAAAATTAAAGAAATGAATTCAATATAAACCAAATCCGGCCATACCAGAACTTTATCATCCGGGTCATTGTATTCTTCTGGCTTCAAGCCTTCTGCTAACCTATCATCATTGATGTACGCTTTCTTCATTCCCAGCCAAATGAAGAAAAACATGGAATAAACCATTAGTACGATTGGAAAGTTATCCGGCTTTGTAAGGGTAATATTGAAGTTTGGATCGAAATAACCAACTATAAAGAAAAAAGTTATGAATCCCATTCCAGCCCAAAGCCCGGGTTTTGTCCATAGTCTCCATATTCCCAATTTACGATTGAGTTTATCAAACCAATCTGTTGGTGGAAAAATGAGTGGTGTTAAAAGGGTTAAAAGGGTAAAACTGACAGTGGGAGCTGAAAGTGTGTCAATTACAGATTTAAATGTTTCAATCATAAGAATTTCAAATCAGTGTTTATAGTGGGCCGGAGATTCCGCCATCCTTTCGGATGCGCCAGAAATGTACGGCCAGGAATATCATCATAATAAAGGGTACGGCAATACAGTGAAGCACGTAAAACCGAAGGAGTGTAGCTTCACCCACGAATCTGCCACCCAATAATGCAAAGCGCACGTCTGAACCCATATGGACCAAATTAATATCTCCAATTGCAAGCAAAGAAGCACCTGGGCCTTCATGACCAATAAACGGATGTGCTCTTGCCATATTTGTACCTACAGTGACTGCCCAAATTGCTAATTGATCCCAAGGAAGAAGGTAGCCGGTGAATGATAAAAACATAGTCAAGGTCATGAGAAGTACTCCGACACCCCAATTAAATTCACGTGGTGGTTTGTAAGAACCGGTCATGAAAACGCGAAGCATGTGTAACCAAACAGTTAAGACCATGGCATGAGCACCCCAGCGATGAAGTTCCCGCATCATACCCAAGGGTACTTGTTCTGTAAGATCTATAATATCTGTGTAGGCATATTCCACTGTGGGCCTGTAATAGAACATGAGCAGAATTCCTGTAATTGTGAGGACCACGAACAGGAAGAATGAAAGTCCACCCATGCACCATGTATAGCCAACCTTAACAGCATGTTTTGGTAATCGAGCAGGATGGAGGTGTAGAAAAACACTTCCAAGAATTGCATGCATCCGCTGGCGCCGAGTATGGGGTACACCAGATCGAATGATGGATTTCCAAACTTGGGATTCACCCATCCGTTCTAAAAATGATTTTTGTTTATTATCTTTTGCCATTGTATCTAAATTGATTAGTTAAACTATCAAGAATGATTCAGGATTTTCCCACTCACCTTTTTCCCATTTAAAACTTTTTGTTTTATCAACGAGAATTTGTCCGTCATTTGAAAGAGAAACTTTATATCTTTCCAATGGACGGGGTGCTGGGCCTTCGAAATTAATTCCGGTCATACGGAAACCGCTTCCATGACACGGACATTTAAATTTTTCTTCTGTTCGCAGCCAATTTGGTGTACATCCTAAATGGGTACAAACTGTGGAGAGGGCGAAGATAGATTCTTCGTCTCTAACCACCCAAATATTAAATGATTTTTTATATCGGATATCCACTGCATTTGTAGCGTAATCATTCGGAAACCCAATTTTTAATGTTTGAGGGGGTTCGAATAATACATTGGGGAAAAGAAACCGTATCATCACTGTAAAAAATCCACCAGTTGCGCTGGCAAAAGCTATCCACCCTAGGGACAACCATTTAAAAAATCCACGCCTACCCATTTCTTTTCCATTTTCAGAATTCTGGGTGGATGTACCTACCGATGCGGTTGGGGTAATTTTTTCTTCACTCATAATTATATAACTTTGTTGTACGCAGATTGTAATGTTTTCATGGCAGCATCTCGAATCCGAAGATTCTCATCAGTTTTAGCTAACGAAACCAATTTTGTTTTGAATTGATCCTGTTTCAATAGAGACGAGACTTCAATCGCCACAAGAATCACTTGATTTTTTTCTGCTTCATCCACTTGGGGAAAAGCATTTAAATATTGTCTGTCCATAAGGCTTTCAATGATGAATGCACCGGATGGGTCCCCCATCTTGGCTAAAGCAACGGCTGCATCCCATTGAATATTTGGCTCTTCATCCTCTAATAATTTTTTCAACAATGGGATGGATTCTGGATTGCCTATCAATCCCATAGAAATTGTGGCACCGAGTCTCTCATCAGGAAAATCAGAATTTTCAATAATCTCTTTTAATTTATTGGATGCATTTTTTGTACCTATCAAACCAACAGCCTGAATTGCAGCTCGCCGCGATTCACGATTTTCATCATTCAATCCATCAACCAATATTTCGGAATAAAAATTATCCCTGGTAACGCCCATGGCTAAAGCTAGATATGCCCTTACAAGCGGATCATCATGAATAGAATGATTATAAATGGAAACCATTTGATTTTTAAATGAAAGATCTGTGGGGATTTTATCCGGGTTGTTAAACACTTTTGATAACTCAAATGCAGATTGCCAGCGTTTGGAAGCAGAGCCGATCTTTACTTGGTTTAAAAGGGCTGAAGCATCATTTGTTTCAAAGGTAATGAAACGAAACAATAGAAAGAAAACCGCACCAAAAATAGCGATCATAAAGGGGATCAGGAAAAAAGAATAAAAAAGGGTATAGATCCTGGTTGATTCTTTTTTAGATAATTGTTTTACGTTTTCGTTCATGATTTTAAATAGATCTTAGGCATTATTTTAATATTTAGCTTCCATCTTTTAATTTTTCAATATCATTTTTCAAGTGCTTTGTCAAATTTTGAAGGTGCCGCACTTCTTTTTTTAATTTCATATGTTCCCCTAAAAAGATCAAGGTAAAAACCAGAACTAAGATGGAGATCATGGGTAACGAATCCATTATAACTCTTTTTCACCATCATCATCTTGTTTTAATTGCAAGCCCAATAGAATTGGAAAAAAGAACAGGATAATACATCCAACCATGAGCAGTCCAACGGCCCATTCCAGGTTCCGCATGAGCCATTCTAGTGTGAACCATTCCATTGTTTTATTAGAGCACCCATGTTACTAATGTGACATAAACCAAAAGAAGCAGTGTACATACAATCATAGAAATGACCTGCGTTTTAGTTAAAGATTCTTTTTGTGTTTCAGACATTATTTCTCTGCCCGTTTTGCTTTGACAATTGCGGATTTAATCTTTCCCCGTAAAGGTCTGTTATCAAGAGCATTAATCTCATCCATGTCGCCTTCTAACCCTTTGGCAATCAAGCGCTCAATTAATTGGTCTTCTGTTTCACCGGCATCCGTATTACCACTAGACGCCTCAGGGATTTGCGGCATGGGTGGACGTTCAAAGGTACCCCGTTTAATTTTAACAATCATGGATTTGGCTTTTCCGCGAGTCACTTTATCCTCGTGGGCATTCACAGTGTCCATATCGCCATCTAATCCTTTATTCACCAATAAAGCCACTAGTTCTTTCGATGATAATGCATCTATTCCACCCCCTGTCTCATTTGCAACTCCACCAGAAGGCTTGTCTGGTTTTGGTGGTGTAATACCGCTTCGCTTGGCTTTAGCAATGCCTGCTTTGGCCATGCCACGGATGGGTTTTTCAGGGATGGCATTCACAAAATCCATATTGTTTTCCATGCCCATATTAATTGCGTAGTCGATATAATCTTGTCGCGATGCAAAACCGCCAAATTGGTTTGCATTATCAGCACCGCCATCCGTTTGCTCATCTTCTTTGGTGAAATCTACTTTAGGTACAATTAGATCTAATTTTTGCAGGATTTGTGATTTAGCTGGCCAGTTGAATTGTGTTAAAAATGAAAAAAGGCCTTTGGACGTCCGCCTGCATGTTACCCAAACACCCAACTCTGTTTCTTCAATGGTAAATTGGACATATTCACTAACAAGCGGGGATGTCCTGAAAGTGAAACCAAATTCTTTTTCTTTTTCAACAGTAATGATTCGGCATTTAAAATAGGGAGCGATGGTTCGAGGTCGAATTTTAAAGAATGATCCTGGTTCAAGATTAAGATGGGTGAAAGAATATTTGTGGACATAGCGATCAATATCAAGAACAGGAAGTGCTCGCTGAATTCCGTAGAACCACACATTATACATATTCAAAGATGTAATCATTTGCCACATGATGTCTTTGGTGGTGGAAAAATGGTATTTGACAACACTTTCGCCGGCAAATGGGTCCCAGGCTGTCCAACTTTCGCCAACACCATTTTTGGGAACAGGTGGAGCCTGAAGTTTTGCTTCGGGTTGTTCAATACCTTCAAACTCAAGATCTTTCGATGAGTAATGCCGGATATTTCCGTCTGAAAATTCTATTTCATACATGGTGGGGTAGAAATATATCTTCTTCAGAATACCGGTTTCACCGCTATTGCGAACTGTACAGGCTGTACCCAGATCGATCCTATTTAGAATCATTAATAAAAGTCTTTGGTTGTTGTTTTAGTATTAACTGTTAAAAAATTGTCCTAAATCCAGCCCGAAACTTAATATTATGTTTGTCCATTTGAAGTGGAAAAGATTTACTCGATCCACTAAAAATGTCTCTAATTTTGTCGGCTGTTTATGAATACATTTCGAAATTTTTCATATTTATCCACAGGATTAACCTATCTTTTGATCTTTGTAGGTGGGCTGGTCCGTGTTGCCGGTGCTGGTATGGGATGTCCCGATTGGCCCAAATGTTTCGATCGTTGGATTCCACCAACCAGTTTGGAACAACTTCCGGATCATATCGATCCTGCCAAATTCAATATCGTTTTGGCATGGATAGAATACAGTAACCGTCTGTTTGGTGCATTGGTTGGATTGGTTATTACGATCACTGCATTTTTGGCTTTCAAATATTATAAACATGTGGATCGGATCAAATGGTCGGTTTTAGCCGCATTTTTTCTCACATTGGTGGAAGGTTGGCTCGGTTCTGTTTTGGTAGATACTGTATTAAATCCGATCACGATCACACTACATTTATTTCTGGCATTGGTAATTGTAATGCTCTTATTGTATGCAGCACAAGAAGCCTATTATATAGAAAATCCTGATTCGGAGAAGATGAGCCGCTATCCTTCTAACCTGAAATGGATGTTTGGACTACTGGCGGGTATTTTACTCCTGGAGGTGGTTTTGGGAACTGAAATTCGAGGTGGTTTGGAAATGATCCGCAAAGAAAATCCCCAGGTAGAAAGCCAATTTTTACTTAATATGTTAGGCCCCTTTAAATACATTCATACCATCCTTGGATTTATCATTACCGGATTTTCTGGAATGCTTTGGTACCGATTGGTGAATAATTCTATAAATCCTTCAAAGATCATGACACAAATTTCAACTGCTATTTTAGGATTGGTTTTAACACAAATTATTATGGGAGAATTGTTAGTTTTCCTAGATGTTATTCCGCTGATCCAACTTTTCCATATGTGGGTTGCCTCCTGGATACTGGGACTGGTCATGATCCAATACACAGCCTGGAATCAATCTCAATTGGCGCATGAATAAAAATATTTTCCTAATAATAATCTGTATCATACTTTTAGGTTCAGGTGCATCGTGGGTAATCCAAAAAGCGAATTCATCGTATGAATTAACTGTCATTAAAAAAGTACCGGCATTTTCATTTATTACACAGGATGGTTTATCATTCACCGAAAAAAGTTTCCATAAAAAAGCCACGGTATTAGATTTTATTTTCACAAGTTGTGCCGGGCCATGCCCAATAATGACCAATAACATGACGCATCTTTATGAAGATTATGAGAATGTACCAGAAGTTCAGTTTGTCTCTATAACTGTTGATCCAATAATTGATAATGCGAGTACTTTAAAAGAATATGCAAAGGCAAATGGCGTGAAAGATGGTCGCTGGCAATTTCTAACATCTGATATTGAATCCATTAAGGATTTGAAAAAAAATGGATTTATGCTGTATGCCGATGAATTACCACGTGGGCACGCTATTAAATTTGTATTGATAGATCAAGATGGACAAATTCGAAAATATTATGATGGAACAGATAAAGCCAGTATGGCTGTTCTTCGAAAAGATCTGAAAAATATTGTAAATGAAATTCAATCTTAAATGAAAAGAGTCCCACCAAAAGCGAATTCATTGCCTGCAGCTTATTTTGAGCTAACCAAACCCAATATCACTTTTTTGATCCTTATTTCAACAGCATTGGGATATTATCTTGGTGCTGATGTAATAGATAATTGGTCCAAATTGTTTATAACATTGATTGGCTCCGGGCTGGTCTCTTCTGGTGCCGGTGCATTAAATCATTATGCAGAACAGGAATCGGACCAACGAATGAACAGGACAAAATCCCGTCCTATTCCGACAGGAATGATTTTGCCTAACCACGCCATGTTTTTTGGAATTATGATCATACTTTTGGGTGTGGCTATACTTTTTTTTCTGATCAATAAATTAACAGCGATCCTCGCCATTTCAACCGCATTACTTTATTTATTCGTTTACACACCATTGAAAAAAATAACTTGGCTCAATACATCCATTGGAGCGATTCCAGGTTCTATTCCACCCTTGGGAGGCTGGGTAGCAGCAACTGGAACTTTGGATCCAGAAGCATGGATCCTGTTTGCCATTATGTTTTTCTGGCAGCATCCCCATTTTTATGCCATCGCTTTCATGTGCAAAGAAGATTATGAAAGAGCGAACCTGAAAATGCTACCTGTCCTTGAAACCGATGGAAAGCGAACTAATCGTCAGATCATTTGGCACTCACTTTTATTGATCCCTGTATCACTAATGCCCTCCTACATTGGCTTATTGGGCATGACCTATTTTTGGGGTGCACTCATATTAGGCATTGGGTACTTTGTATCGGGATTCCCCTTAATAAAAAATTATTCTTTGCAGAATGCAAAGCTGCTTTTGAAATCTTCGGTGATTTATTTGCCAGCCCTTTTCCTGATCATTATTTTAGATAAATTGACTTAATATGCTAAATAATTCATTCTGGACAAAGATTATTTATATTCTATCTGTGGTAATTAGTTTAACAGTGGCTTTTTTGATTTTAGGGCCAAGGCCGGAAGGAATTGAAGGGGCGCTTGATGTATCAATATTGCCGCTGGTGAATGCCGTGCTTAACGGAACCACTACAATTTTGTTGATTTTAGGATTCATCCTGATAAAGCAAAAAAAGAGAGAGCAACATCGGAGTGTGATGCTCTCGGCTTTCGGAATGTCATGCCTTTTTTTAGTGACTTATGTGATTTATCATTGGTTTAAAAGCGGTCCGAAACTGTATATGGGTGATTTTACAACAATTTATTATTTTATCTTAATAACTCATATTGTACTGGCCGTTATCATTATTCCTCTTGCATTATTTACATTATATAGGGGATGGACTAGCCAGTTAAAACAACATAGAAAAATCGCAAAAATCACATTGCCAATTTGGCTTTATGTATCGATATCGGGCGTCATTATTTATTTAATGCTCTATTAATATTTGGAATAGTATTTCACTATTGAATATATGCGGGTTGAAAAGATTTGGGGCTTTCCGGGACTTTTATTTTAGTCTTTTTACTAATCCACCATATTGTTTATTAATCTCAAACCCCTGGCGGAAGAAGAATTTCTCCACATAGAATCCAACCGTAATTATGTCAACACCTCGGTGCTTCATTCGTTTGTAAAAATCGTCCATCAATCGATTACTTAAAGAAATATTTCGGTATTTTTCCCGAACCGCAACCCATTCTAAGTGAATTCGATTATTCTCCATATTTTTCCAATACAACCCACCAACCATTCGATTACGGGAATTAAATAAAAGGAGGAAATCGTGTTGCGCCGTAAAGGTTCCTGACAAGGATGATTCTGATAATAAAGAATGGAATTGGCCAATTTCCTTTGGCAAAAAGGGTGGACGAATTTGATAGATCTGACCATCCATGCCCTCGGTTTGAAAAACCAAATTTAATCGATTATCCTCACCATGTGTTGTTGTGACCAACTCAACATAATCCGCTGCATCAACATGGGGAAATAGCATTCGAGCCAGGTAAAAATTTTCTTCTTCGCTTAATATTATATTGGTTTGAATTTGAGTAATCCGCTCCTGCAGATTCCAAGGACTTAATAAACCATCTCTCATGCTCAGGATTATGGATTGAAATTCACTTAGCAGGTTCGGGTTGTTTTCCTTAAAACAGGTCATCATAAAAAATCGCACACGAGTCTCAGGGTATTCTTCCATGAGGGAATCCAAATCATAATCTTGATATAATTCCTGTAGAATGGATGCCCGAGCTTTCAAGGTTGCTTGAGGATTCAGATCCAACCAACGTTCAAAGCGTAGGGATGCAAAAACCACCGGTTTTGTCAAAACGCCAAATTTTTCAATATCATCCAAAAACCGGTCAATTCGAGCCGCTGTGCATCCCATCGATTCGAATTTCATTCGTAGAGTTCGTTGGTTCAAATCCATTTTGAGTTGGTTTAATATTTTCTTACCGCGTTTCACTTTAACTGCTTGCAGCGTTGCGGTGAAGATCACTTCCCAGTCAGACATATGCTTCAGACCTGGATATTTTTTTTCCGTTCGAACGATATAATCCGTGTATAAAGATAAAAAATGTTCTGCCATAGACTTAGTTGGTTTTCGTCCAGAAATTGAGATCAGTCGCGTACCCGTAGAATAGTCATGTTGCGGAATAACGAGATTTGAAGGTGATGGCGGTTGGATTGATAATTTGAATTCGGTTCGATTCCAAAAATCCTGATAAGCCTGAACACCATTCCAGATAAAATGAAGCCACCGCATTTGCCATCGATCGACCTTAGATTCATCCAAAATATCATCCCGATTCCGGTCAAGATAAGCTGTTAATGTTTCACCGTGAATATACTCCTCCGTATAAAGTTGATATTCCGGCCAATAACCCCCAAAATTTTCAACCAGAGGTTTGTCCTTAAATCCAGATCCCATGATAATAAGCCATTTGATCTCTTCTTCTAGAAAATTTCGATCCCAACCATCATTCAAATTCACCACGAGATTATGTGTTCCAAGAGAACGCGTCCGAACTAAAATTCTGAAAACATTTTTATTATTTCGTGAATCTAAATGAGAGACCCAAAGACTGTTTTTAGGGATATCGTTCAACCCAACAATACAATTAGAAGATAAAAGAAAGATCGACTCTCTTATCATGGATGTTTCATTAATAGCTTCCATTAATTTCTTTCGATGAATGGATTTTACATTTTCGTCAAAGGTGACTACATCTTCCCATGTGTATTCCTCACCTGTATCTCTATCAATGGTCAATTTAGATGATTTTCCGATCCAGGCCCGGAATCCTTTTGTTAAAGCATAATATGCTTTTTGAGCCGTTGAGAAAAGGGGTTTAGAAATATGAGAAATCTGCCACCAAATGAGTTCAGATCTGGCCCAAACAAATCGAGTAGGATGAATTGTACCAAAATCCGTCACCATCAGCAAAATAGTTTGAATGAATACCTGATCAACGGTTTTGGAATCCTTGAAATTCAAATGGGCTTCTTGTAAATAGCTGATAAAAGCACGATAATGTTCATCAGTAGTTCGATTGATATTGAAAGAAAATCCCTTGGATCTATCCTGTTTTTTCTGGTATTGATATGCATCGCGGAGCATGGAAATGAGAAAATCTCCAGACAAAAGGGGTGTAAGTGTTTCAATCAGTTTTATGCGAAATGTTGGGTCTGAATGAGATTGATAATTCAAAAATGTGTCAATTAAAACGTCGGACCAATTCCCAAGATCGCCATCAACTACTTCTCTTAAGTAATTAAATACACTTGGATCATCTGCCAAGTATTGTCGAACTGCCAAATGGAAATTATATAGTAAAATATCATTTTTATTATCTGGAGTTACAGGAGAAAAGGATGTCCCGATCTTTGGCTCATGAATTTGAATCGTAATGTAAAGTTCAGGTTCTTTTAACCGGTAGATCATAGGACCGGTAAATTCTGTTATTCCAAAATTGCCTAACCAGTGTGTGGGTGATTGGATCAGAGCATCAAAATCCAATATATCTGAATCAATAGAATAGGTAAAATCTCCTATTTGGATCTTGGCATCCGCCCAGGAAACCAGAAGTGATTCAGTTTGACCTTTGATAGAAACTTTTTGTCCATCCCATTCCACATTAGTTCGAACGGTTCCAATCTCTCGAAGCAACCAATTCGGAATTCGGATCTCTTTTGAGCCGGAATGAAGAGCTACATAATTTTTTTCATAAAGGGGTTCAATAATATTGAAAAAATTCTTTAAAACATTTTTTCGATTAAATGTTCCTTTGGCTGTCAATTCACCTTTTTCTGCAGAAAAGTCCCTATTGATTATGACATAATTCACAATTCGTTCAAACGGGGACAGAAAGCTGTTCACTGACAAAATTATAGAACTGTACAAATCACGGATGGCCTGTTTATCTGTAGTTTCAATGTTAATGAGGGAATTCGTGGTATCCGGGAAGATTAAAATTGTATTGAATTCCCGGCCATCACCCACAAGAAAGACCGACTTAACTGAATCAAAATCTTGAAAAAGGTTCTCAATCTTTTGAGGTGCAATGGTTTGGCCTCGACTATTTTTATATATATCTTTTTTCCGGTCGATTATAAAATAATGCCCATCTTTTTCTTCAAAAATGTCTCCTGTGTGAAACCAGCCATCCATAATTACATCCGAATCATCCTCCTTATAATAACCATCTGTAACGTAGGAACCTTTCAGACATAATTCTCCGTCATAAGCGATTTTCAGTGTTATTCCCGGGAGAGCTATTCCAACAGAATCGATGATATATTCGGTGGGTGGCGTCATAGTAATGCCGCCAGTAGCTTCTGTCATACCATATCCGCTCAACACATTCACGCCATGGGATTGATAAAATTTGAAAATATCAGGATCTAAATAACCTGCCGCTGATAATCCCCATTTCAATTTTCCACCCGTGATGGATTTTAATTTTGTCTCTATGGTTTCACTATCTTCAGAATCCATATCTAATTGTTTCTCCAGCATTTCGTAGAGTTGAACCCACCGCTTTGGAATACTTATAAAAATGGAAGGGTTCACCATGGGAAAATCTTTCAACAATGAATTAAAAGCGGGTGATTCGGCGAAAGAATAGGTAGCTCCCCAAAAAATGCTGCCCATCAATTCGAAATATCGTCCAAATGTATGAAAGAGTGGCAAATAACAAAGAAATATATCGTCCGAACCAAAATCAGGTAAAGCCAAGGCTCGGGCAAATCGTTTACTGATAATATTATTCTGATTAAATGTGATCCCTTTTGGGTTTGCGGTGGAGCCCGATGTATACATAATAGTCTGGGTGCGATCCATAGACACGTAGGACAAACGCTGATCTACATTAAAATTTTGTGAACGATCACGATTTTCAAAAAATATCTCCCAATCCATGACCTTTCCTTGGATCAAACTTGAATCATTCAAGGCAATCACAAGAATGTCGTAGTTGTGATGAACTTCATTCCAAAGGCGAATGGCTGTTTTTCCACCCACAAAGATGTGAGTTACTTCTGATTGATTTAAAATAAACGAGAGATGCTCAGAAGTTGAATTCAGTGGAATGGGTATTACAGGAATCCCAAATGACAAGCAAGCCAAGTCCACCAAAACACCATTTAGTTGATTATAGGTGAGAAGACCAATAACAGATGGTTTTTCCGGTCTATCTAAGACAGAAAGTGCTTTTCCGGTCATTTGGATTTTTAACCACAAATCTGAGTAGGATAGAGTGTGGAGATCATCACCGCGAATCATATTAAAAACAGTTTTATCACCATACCGCTTTGCTCGTTGCTCTATCATGGCTCCTGTATGGAATTGGGAAAGATGGATGAGTCGAACAACCCGCTCCAGCCATTCTTCGGTTACTTTGGCTTCAGAAATTGTTTTTGCTACGGATTGAATATGAGCCAGATCTAGGAACTGATGGATAATTTTCCGATCTGGAGATTGATCCAAACAATCATTCACCAAGCGGATCAACGCATCAGCGGTCAAATTTCCCTTATAAGCTTGGGAAATGGATTCGTTAATCCGGGTTTGGAGCCCTGTGTCCATAGGAGAAATTAATGGAGAGTCTTTATGAAAATTGAAGACAAATTGATTTATAAAAAATATTTAAACTTGAATCCACCACATTTTTCTCCTTAGTAATGATTGAACGCTTTAAACGGTGATTAAATTTTATATTAATTACAGGGGGAGTTTTTCAAAAAATAAAAAAGATCTCACTAGCTTAAAATAAATACTCCCTTTTTACCATCTATTTATGCTATAATTTTATGTGTCCTAAATGGAGGACACTGAAGATACTAATGGATGCATTAAACAGAATCAGATTTTTAGAAGATCGGCTTCACCGCTTAAGCGAAATTGGCATGGCCCTTTCCACAGAAAAGAATACCGATCGTTTGTTTGAGATGATCCTGGAAGAAGCCAAGGCGATTACCCGTGCAGACGGCCAAACTCTCTATTCTATGAATAAAGATGGGAACCTGGAATTTGAAATAATGCGTAATGATACCATGAATATAGACATGGGGGGAACATCTGGGATAGAGATCCCATATTATCCAGTTAAACTTTGGATCGACAAACAAACACCTAACAAACAGAATGTTTCAGCTTATGTTGCACTCGCTCAAAAGACAGTCAATATCCATGATGCTTACGAAGAAGAAGGGTTTGATTTTGAAGGGACCAAGAATTTTGATAAAAAATCCGGTTATCGTTCCAAATCTTTTTTAACGGTTCCCCTGAAAAATCATGAAAATGAGATCATTGGTGTTATGCAGCTCATCAATGCTCGGAATGACCACGATGAGGTCATTTCATTCAACGAGGAAATGCAGGAACAGTTAGAATCATTAGCATCTCAGGGTGCCGTGGCTTTGACCAATAAGCGTTTGGTGGAGGAGCTAAAGACACTCTTCGAAGCATTTATCAAATTGATTGCCACCGCCATTGATAAAAAATCTGAATATACCGGTGGTCATTGTAATCGTGTACCGGTGATCACCATGATGCTTGCAGATGCGGTGACTGAAATGACTGAAGGAAAATATAAAGATTTTTCCATGAATGAAGACGAACGATACGAGCTATACATCGCCGCCTGGCTCCATGATTGCGGTAAAGTGGCTACACCACCCCATGTGGTGGATAAAGGTACCAAATTAGAAACCATCTTTGATAGAATTGAATTAGTTAAAACAAGAATGGAACTGTTGAAGCGGGATGCGGAAATCGCTTTTTTAAAACGGCAGTTGAATGGTCAAGCCTCGGATAATTTTGATGATGAATTCAAGGAAACGATCCGGCAGATAGACGAAAATATGAACTTTTTAGAGAACTGTAATGTTGGTGGGGAATTCATGAAACAGAACCTACAGGAACGTGTGAAATCTATTGGGGAACAACAAGTCCATTTATATGGAACAGACCAAAATTTTCTATCAAATGAAGAAATAGCGAATTTGAACATTCCTAAGGGAACACTTTTGCCAGAAGAAAGGGAGATCATCAACGACCATATTGTCATTACCATCGAAATGTTGGAGCAGTTACCCTATCCAAAACACCTAAAAAATGTTCCGGAATTTGCCGGAGGCCATCATGAGAAGATGGATGGTACCGGTTATCCCAAAGGGTTGAAGGCGAATCAGATGTCAACCCAGGCCAAGATAATGGCCATCGCAGATATTTATGAAGCACTTACTGCAGCGGATCGACCTTACAAGGACGGAAAAAAATTATCTTCTGCCATGCGCATTATGGGCTTTATGAAAAACGATTACCATATCGATGTGGACTTATTTGAGATTTTTGTGAAATCTGGAGTCTATAAAAAATATGCGGAGGACTATGTTGCCAAAACGCAGATTGATGATGTGGATGAGGAGGTTATCCTGGAACCATGAATGATTTGACTTCGTTAAATAATTACCAATTGAAAGAGCAATTGATATCCCTGATGGATACTTTGGTACTCTATTTGAAAAATGAACCAGATGTGGACAAATTCCTAGATGAAACGGATCTTTTTGATGAGTGGGAGAAAGCACTTCCGGAAGCAGAATACCCAATTTTTGTCATTGCTGTATTGAATAATACACGACGGGATGCCATTATGGATACAATTATTAATGCCATCTTAAAAAAGGATGATCACTCTAATCATCCCAAAAAAAGTTCATTCAAGCCCGATGCAGCAAGATCCCACCTTGGAGAACATCCTTTCAATTGATTAATTCCCAGATTGTTCTCTTCAATCTCTTGAATTAAATTTGCTTCTATGACACCTGATATTGCTATTGTAATTGGCTTACTTGCCTTGGGGTTTATCCTATTTGTGACCGAGATCTTCTCAATCGATGTTACAGCCATGATTCTCCTCTCTATTTTGTTCTTGTTTGGATATTTGACTCCGGAGCAAGCTATCTCCGGTTTTTCAAATCCTGCAGTGCTCACCATTGCTTTCCTGTTTATTTTGAGTCATGCTCTCCAGAAAACAGGTATTCTTGAGTATCTTGTTATTCGGATCAATAAGATTGCAGACCGCTCCAGGCTCCTGGGAAGAGCTGTTTATTTATTCACCATTGGTTTGGCTTCAGCGGTTGTGAACAATACAGCTGTAGTTGCCATTTTTATGCCGGTAACAATTCGGTTGGCTCATAAATATAAACTGAGCCCATCCAAAATGTTGATACCATTGAGCTATGCTGCTATACTGGGTGGTACGCTCACTTTAGTGGGGACATCCACAAATCTACTGGTGAATTCAATTTACGTTTCTGAACCAAATGTTGAACCCATGGGTATGTTTGAATTTGCTCGATATGGTGTAATTCTAATGTCCATCGGATTGCTCTATATTCTTTTTATCGCGCCCAAATTATTACCATCTCGAACTGTCACATCCAGTTTAACAAAGAGTTATCACCTGGGTGGATATTTGACTGAAATGAAAATCACGAAAGAGTCACCATTGGTGGGGACAAGTTGTTTTGACCGTGGCATCAATAAACATTACGATGTGATGGTTTTAGACATTCTTCGTGACGAGAAAATGATCACATCCAATATTCGCCAGACAACACTGAAAGCAGGTGATATTCTGTTTGTCCGGGGAACGCTGAACAATTTTCTCAGCATGAAAGAAGTGGAAAAAATTACTTTATTAACTGACGAAAAATTGACGCAACAGGAATTAGAAACACAAGATAATGTATTGGTGGAATGTTTGTTGACAGAAAAATCGGATTTGGTTGGCCATAGTTTGATGACGTCAAATTTTCGCCGGCGATTCGGCACATTCATTCTGGCCATCCGTCGAGAAGGTACCATTTTTCGGAAAAAGGTTGCACATATCGTCCTCCAAGCATTTGATACGTTTTTAGTATATGGTCCATCCAATAAGATAAATGAATTATCCAAAGGCGGAGACTTTATCGTATTGGGAGAAGTGAAAGCAAAATTGCGAAAAAAACGATTCTGGTGGATGTCCATTGTGGTTGTTTTGGGAGGGATTGGATTGGCCGCTGCGGGCATCATGCCAATCATGATCGGAGCCATGATCGGTGTTGTCTTATTACTGGCTATTAAGGTTATTACACCCCAGGAAGGATACCAATCCATCCATTGGCAAGTGATTGTTCTTATTGCTGCATTGATCCCGGTAGGTATTGTTATCGAATCATCTGGTGCAGCAGAATGGTTAGGCGGTTTTATTTCTACTGCCGCACGTATGGCTCCTATTGAATGGCAAGCGCATACACTTTTAGCATTGATCTATTTGATCACCATGATCTTGACAGAAGTTTCGTCCAATGCTGCTACAGCAATTATTATGACTCCCATAGCTCTATCTGTAACACAGCAAATGGAATTTGAGCCTAGAGCATTCATTTTTGCTGTGGCATTTGCAGCATCTGCTTCATTTATTACACCGGTTGGATACCAAACCAATTTGATGGTCTATGGTCCGGGTGGGTACAAATTCAGTGATTATATCCGAGTTGGATTTCCATTGGCATTGGTATTTTGGATCACCGCTGTTTACTTTTTACCGATTCTTTGGCCCATTTAAAAATGAAATTATTTTTTATCATCGCTACAACAGTATTTGCGATAATCTTTCTATGGAGTTGTGTAAAAAATAATCCTGAAACCATTCCAACCCTAAGTAGTCATCAAGGTGAAAAGTTGTTATCTAATCATAATTATATTTTCATTGATGTTCGGACAAAACAAGAACACGATACGGGCCATATCCCCAATTCGACCCATATTCCCGTGGAATCACTGGAATCAAGAATCGATGAAATTGAAAAGTTCAAAGAAAAGAAAATTGTTGTGTATTGCCGTAGCGGAAACCGATCTTCAAAAGGAACAAAAATTTTAATTAAATATGGGTTTGAAGCTGTGAATTTGTCTGGCGGAATGCTTCAATGGAAAGGTCCAGTTGGTAAAAATTAATTGGGTAGAAATATGAATTATAGCGATCAAAAAACTGTTAGAAGAGCCTTCAAAGATGTGAACGGTTTTTCCCAGAAGTCAGTGGATTCAATTTTATAAATGCACAGAAAATTTTGTATTTAATTGCTCAGCAAATTCATTGTAAGATGAATATTCAAAACCCATATAACCCATTTCTCTTTTCTATAAATATTCAACAAATCATACAATTGTACATATAACTAATTATTATTAGGTAACAATAATGGATACTCAAATTTTAGATAAAGGGCTGGCAACACTGCAGTCCAATAAAGAAAGGTGGGCAAGGCTGCCCATGTTAGAAAAAATTGACTATTTGGACCAAACAATCAAACGATCAGTTGAATATGCAGAAGAATGGGTATTATTGGGTATAGATGCCAAAGGATTAAACCCTCAATCACCCCTGTCAAATGAAGAATGGATCGGTGGTCCCTATGCATTCCTGAACTGGATGCAATATATGAAAAAAACCCTTAATAAATTGATAAGTGGAAAAAGCGCAATTGGTAAATTAAAAATAACCGAAAGACCAAACGGACAAACGGTGGCAAGAGTCTACCCCAACAATTTTCTTGAAAAACTTATTTTGAGTAATTATTACATTGATGTCTGGATGAAGGAAGGTGTCACGCCAAAAAATTTAGAAGATTCGGTGGCCTTATTTTATAAACAGCACAATCCAAAAGGTAGAATTTCCCTAGTATTAGGCGCCGGAAATGTATCATCCATCGTTCCCCTGGATATATTCTATAAACTATATGCCGAAGGTGAAGTGGTCATGATAAAAATGAATCCAATTAATGATTACTTGGGTCCCATCTTTGAAAAAATATTTTCACCATTTATCGAAAATGGTTTTATCAAATTTGCCTATGGCGGTAGAGATGTAGGTGCCTATCTAACTCATCATGATGATGTGGAGACTATTCATATCACCGGTAGCGGCCGAACCCATGATGTGATTGTATTCGGGGACGGAGAAGAAGGCCAAAGGCGGAAAAGTGAAAATAGACCTATTTTGACTAAATCCATTTCATCAGAGCTAGGTGGTATTTCACCGACAATTGTGGTTCCGGGACCCTGGTCAAAAGCAGATTTTAAATTCCAAGCAGAAAATATTGCAACTCAAAAACTTCAAAATGCCGGTCATAACTGCATTGCCACACAGGTACTTATTATGCCAGAAGAATGGATTGGCACAGAAAAATTACTACATGAAGTGGAAAAAACAATTACCAATGCTGAAAGTCGTCCTGCTTACTACCCTGGAGCAGAAGATCGTCAAAATGCCGCAAGACAGCATCCAAAAGCAAAAGTTCTGGATAGTGGTGTGGGTCGTACCATCATTTATGATGTGGACACCCATTTAGATGAGCCTTGTTTTACGGATGAATATTTTAGTCCAGTACTTACAACTGTATCTATTTCGGGAAAGGATCCGGCAGCATTTCTGCTAGAAGCAGTCAAGTTTGCCAATGAGAAATTGGATGGTACATTAGGTGCCAATATTATTATACATCCAAAAACCATCAAGGCTCATAAAGCTGCTTTGGATTTGGCAATTGCTGATCTGAAATATGGAGGTATCGGCGTAAATACTTGGTGCGCTCTTGCATTTTTAGGTGCTGGTGCTGCTTGGGGTGCTTATCCGGGACATACATTGGATGACATTCAATCTGGAAATGGTGTGGTTCACAATGCATTCCTTTTTGATAAACCTCAGAAGACAGTTGCTACAGGACCATTCAGGAATTTCCCGCGATCCATCTTATCCGGTGATCTGCATATGGCACCCAGACCGCCCTGGTTTGTTACTAATAAAACTGCTCATAAAACAGCGGAACGATTAACATATCTTATTGGGACAGGGAATCTATTAAGTCTCCCGGGTATTTTTACTTCAGCACTTAGAGGGTGAAATGACATGGCCTACATAGGTTATTTTCAATTAAAATATTTCATAATCTTGAAGAGGTATTAGACTAGGAAAAAGAGAAGATCAAGACCTAATTGCTGGCATGTCTAAGGCGTAAACTAAATTCAAAGACTACAATTAATTATTCTTTTATTAGACATTTCAGTTTCACATAAAAATATAACTCTTCGTTCTTAGTCCAGCGGGTTTATCCCTGTAAATTCAAGGCTTGTGGAAATAAATTCTAATTCTAATTCTAAATCCCGTCTCGATTCCTTTTTAGATAACCCTTCAAAAGCACTTTGGACCTTGGCAATTCCAATCATGTTTGGCATGGGGATTCATACACTCTATAACATTGTAGATATGATGTTCATCGGACGTTTGGGTGGTAATGCCATTGCAGGCGTTGCCTTCAATATGCCGATCTTTTTTCTCATGCTAGGGCTTACCATGGGATTGGGATCAGGTGTGACTGCTTCGATTGCCAGATACATAGGCGAAAACAATAAAGAAAATGCAGATAACAGTGCAGAACATGCTTTGGCACTAGCAGCAGTTATTGCACTTGTTTTTACTTCTGCAGGTTTATTTTTTGGGGATAAAATACTGGTTGCCCTCGGTGCAGAAGGAGAAATCTTGGCTCTAGGATGGGATTATCTTTATATCATTATAATTGGGTTACCTTTTATGATTTTTTCAGGCTTCTTTCGTTCAATTCTGGCGGGGGAAGGCGATATGAAATTTCCCATGATGGTAGCAGGTTTTGGAACTATCCTTAATATTATTTTGGATCCAATTTTTATTTTTAAATTAGAAGAATATGGTGGCATTGGTTTTGGCATGGGTGTGAAAGGTGCAGCAATGGCTACTGTGATCTGCCAACTCGTTGTATTTATAATTTTTATTTATATGCTTTTTGTGAAAAAACACGCATATATCACATTCAGGTTAAAATATTTTACTCCTTCAAAAGCAATATTATGGGATATAGTAAAAGTAGGACTTCCTGCATCAATGTCCATGATTATTATGGCTGTAGGGCAGGGTGTTTTTAATAAGATTCTAATCCATTATTCATCCCAGACAGTGGCAGCGTACCAAGTTGCAGGGCGCTTGGATATGCTCATTTTTCTTCCCATTTTTGCCATCGCCGGTGGGATGACCACACTTGTAGGCATGTTTTTTGGTGCAAAAAAAATAGATGCCTTGAATCAAATTGTGAAATATGGAATATCCCGTGCTTTTATGATAACACTGGTGTCATCCACCTTTGTTTATATATTTGCAGAAACTTTTTCAGGGTGGTTCACACAAGACCAGGAAATTATTAACGTGTCCGTTGGGTTTTTAAGGCTTCTTTGTCTCATGTATCCTTTAGTTGCAATTGCCATTACCTCGGGCCGCGTTATGCAGGGATTAGGAAAAGGAATACCTGTTTTGGTTATTACAACGGTTAGAGTGCTAGGTGTGAGTGCACCTCTGGCGCTTTATTTTAGTTTTGTTTTGGATAAGCCAGTGGAATGGAATTGGTATGCCATGATGATATCAACTGGTATAGCATTCATTATTGCTGTGAGTTGGGTTAAAATAGAATTGAAAAAATTAAATCAAAACTTTGATGTACCCGTATGAGTTGTTTATCTATCTCAGACATTCAATATGCAATTTCGGATTTAAATGGCTGGGAATTCAAAAATAATGCCATCCATAAAATATTCACTTTTGAATCATACTTAAATAGCATCGCTTTTATTAATCGATTGGCTGAAATAGCAGAAGAAAACAACCATCATCCAGATATGGTAGTGGGTTGGTGCAAGATAGATGTTGCATTTACATCACATGATCAAGGTGGTGTTACAACTGCATGTATAGACATGGCGAAAAAGACAGAATCAGTTTTATAACTCTTCTTTAAAATCTCCCTTATTACATGGGAGACGATTAATCAATATAAATAATGTTGATCTTATGAGCGGGATTTACAAGGGGTCATAAAATTAGATTAAGAAATCTTTCGAATTCCTGTAATCAACCCTGCACAAATAGCAGATTTAACCACATCTCCAACTAAAAATGGGTAGAATCCCATAATTAGTGCTTCATTGAATCCTACACTAAATGCAGATAGATAAAGTGTTCCCAATATGAGTATTAATGTTGTTGCCACGAGACAGGATAAAAAGCTGGATACCAGTTTTGTGGTAAATCCATTTTCAGCCAAATAGCCGATCAGAAAAGCAGCAAATATAAATCCCCAAAGATATCCGGCAGTGGGTCCCACCAACACATGAGCCCCTGCTTTCATTTGGGCGAAAACGGGAAGCCCAATGGCACCTTCCATGAGATAAGTCAGAACAGCCATTGCTCCACGGCGAGCACCTAGTAATCCTCCCACAAGAACTACACCAATGGTTTGGCCAGTAATGGGGATAGGAGTAAATGGAATAGGAATCGAAATCTGTGCTAAAACAGCGATGAGAAATGATCCTAAAATTATCGTAAAAATATTTGCAGTATTATCATCAATAGAGAGGATACCGGCTTGATCGAATGTGATTGTTTTTGTTTTCATAGGTGTAATTTATTGAATTTTTAGGTGATTGGCTTCCCAAACATTTTTTTGATTAGCCAATTATAAAATTTTTCTGGTGTGAGTTGAACGATCAAAATAAATATACGGTAAGGCCAGGGATAAATATAGGTGGAGTATCCCAAATCGATTACCTTTATAAATTGTTCTGCAGCATCTTCAGCAGATTTCATAGGAAAACGCCGGGCGGGACCTTTTACAATGGGTGTATCTACAAATCCCGGGCAAATGGATATGGTTTTAATCTTGTATTTCTGTAGTGTAGGCCGCCAGGAATCAAAGATCATTCGAATGGCAATTTTGGAAGAAGAATAGCCACCGTGAAAGGGTAAAGGCATAAAACTAGCCACAGAACTAATACACACTAATGCACCGCTGTTTTGGGCTTTCATGGCTGGGATAAATGGCATAAGAGTATTGGTTACTCCCAAGATATTTGTATTTAATATGGTATTGATTTGGTTACTGTCACCGGAGAAAAGTCCATCATCGCCACCAATACCTGCGTTTGCAATGGCAATATCGATGTTTCCTGCATCTGCCATGAATTGGTCCGCAACAGATTTACATTTTTCTGCATCCTGTACATCTAATCGATAGACGAAGGGTGTTCCACCTAGTTTTTCACATGCCTGGGCAACATCTTGGAGAATCTCTTCTCGACGAGCGGTAAGTCCAACAGAATAGCCGCGTTTTGCATAGGCCAGTGCCAATGCTTTACCGATCCCGGAGGATGCGCCTGTAATGAATACTTTTTTCATTTTTTCTTAAAATTTATTAATCGAATTTAATACTAAAAATGATCATGTCATTGCGAGGAGCAGCTCAACACAATTACATAAGCAGATTTCTCGTTAAGCTACGGGAGGCGTACGCTAGCTATGACATTTCCTATAATGGGAAAATCATTCCTTCTCTTGCCACATTAAAGCGATCAGAGCGAATCAAATTAGAAACAGTTCCGTTTTTTATAGCCGGATTGGAATGATTAAAATGGATAAAATGAACCTTATTCCGATTGGGAGTATTCAGTTGATAAAGTGTCTCCATAGATTCCACGATGAAAGGATGGGGAATTTCACTCATATCCCGATTGGGTAGTTCACCTTGTGAGTAAAACGTACCATCCAAAAGTGCAATATCTATGTGCTGGATTACTTGAAAAATATCCTGATCCCATTTTCCCCATTTATCAATATCCGGAATAAATAAAACCGATTTATTTACGCCTATGATTTTGTAGCCCACGGTTTCTGAATATTCATCCCGGTGGGGAACCAAAAATGGTTCAATGAATAACCCATCTGCCAATTTGATCTCTTTATCATTTTTCATGATTTGAATCTTGATATTGTTCAGGGAAACCAACTGATCCCAAGGACCATTGGACTCTAAGAATTTTTTCATTTTCGGCATGACAAAAACAGGAATTTCTTTTGCGCCCATCACTTCCCTTCCCAAATGAAGAAGCCCGGTATAATGTCCCATATGAGCATGAGTGAGAAAAATCCCGGTTAATTCGGTATGATGGTTTTTAGTCAGGATTCGATATTGTTCCGGAAAATCCGGTGTAGCATCAATGAGCCAACTTTTTCCCGATTTGGGATCCACGATCCCAAGACTAGTAACCTTTTCTTTTTCTCCATTTTGCCACAACTCCTTACAGCACAGTTTTTCACATCCACTCTGGGGCGAACCACCATCCTGGGCTATGCCTAAAACAACAACAAAGGGAGAATCGGCGGAAAAGGTAAAACCGATAAATAATATGAAAAGGAAAAAGAATCTCATTCTACAATTTGATTTGAATCTTTTTGCGATACATCCAATAGAGCATAAGCCAAAAGCCCAAAACATGGGTTAGGGCGAAAAGGAGAGATCCATTCAAGTCGCCGGCGAAAGGTACAAAAATTGTTTTGTATAAATAATTATAAGCACTGACCATTTCTCCATTAAGGTCTCTTTTAATATAAAGAATTGTTTTTGTCCAGAAGCCAGATGCCACAAATAGAAAAATAGAATTAGTGCCAAACACTTCAAAAATCCAAAAGGGCTTTTTCCACAATTTGATATCAATGAGCCAGGTAAGTCCAGCTAAAACCAAGGCAGCAATGCCACCTGTAAATAAAACATAAGAACTGGTCCAGATCGCTTTATTGATGGGGAAAATAAGACCCCAAATCCATCCGACAACGATGAGCCCAAAACCGAAGATGGCCATGCGTTTTGCACAATCAGTATAATTTTTTGTAGTGTGTAGCATCCCACCCATTAAGTAGCCAATCAGGACTGTCCCCACCGATGGTATTGCACTTAATAATCCTTCCGGATCAAAGGGTATCCCAAATCCGCCATAAAGATGTTTTTCACCAAAAAGAAATATATCCACTTTCCGAACCAAATTTTCTTCAAGTCCGTAAGGGGCGCCGGTTCCACCCAGCCAGAGCAATCCCCAGTAAAAAACAAGAATGCCTGAAATGATGGGTAAAAGTTGTTTGAAGTCATAGCGAATGATGAGCAGGGCACTGATGCCATAGGCGATGGCGATCCGTTGTAGAACACCAAAGTAACGGAAAGAAGACCAGTCCCAATCCTGTTTTATGAAAGGGTAGGCATGAATGAGCCAACCAGCCATAAAGATAGAAACTGTTCGCCAGAAAATGTGTTTATAAAATTTAGGAGATGGATAATAATGCCATTTCACAAATGCGAATCGCATGGATGCACCCACGAGAAAAAGAAAAAATGGAAATACCAGATCTGTCAACGTACAGCCGTGCCATTTGGCATGAAGCAGGGGAGCATATACATGTCCCCAACTTCCGGGATTATTTACTAGAATCATAAGGGCGATGGTCATGCCCCGAAAAATATCAATGGAATATATTCGTCTTGGTTCTGACATTTTTATACTAACACAATTTTATTTAATCACGAAGTTCACTAACAACTTCTCGTTTAAGAACTGTGATTTGTGTGTTTAGCTTAGTTTTGATAAACTTCTGTTCCATACTAGGTAAGATCCAATCCCTGCACAGCCAAATAAAATTACAGATAGACTATAATTTTGGAAAATTAAATTCCCGATCCCAAATGTGAAGCCATAAATCATAAGGATTCCGGCGATCCATTGCATAAAAAACCCATCACTCACAGGCTGAAGTGTATGGGTGTAACCAGCAGTGATTGGCTCCCACCATCCGCCGGGTTGAACACGATTATAAAATTCTTTTAGCTTATCAACAGGTTCAGGGTCTGTTAAAAATGTAGCAGTTAACCAAGCAATAATTGCCAATGGTACAATAATCATTAGTTTATGATGAACCTGTAATGAAATGCCAAAAAGGATGGGCGATGCAGCAAATAATTCATACGTATCTCCTGCTGCAATTGTTTGGTTCCAGGCTAAAACTTCTAAAGAAATGGTGACTAAGATTGACGTAGCAAGTGCCGTTATCTCACTCCAGGCGTTTATACGCCACCAAAACCAGCGGAGTATGAGCACCAGCCCAATCCCTGCGCCCATTGAAAAAATGAATTCCCATGCTTTTGAAATACTTTGCATTTTCATAGCTGTAAAAGCCGCAAGAACCATGAGCACAACTGTAAATAATTTGCCCACAAATACATAATGTACTTCAGATTCATTCGGTTTAAAAAACCGTTTATAAATATCATTAATCATGTAAGAAGAGCCCCAATTGAGATGGGTATCAATGGTAGACATGAATGCGGCGAGGAAGGAGACAATAAGTATGCCTTTCATCCCCGGTCCAAGGAGCGTATTCATGACCAATGGATAGCCCGCCTTCACACCTAATTCAGAATAAGATTCCGGGATCATGGGAAACATCACAATGGATACAACAGCCACGATGATCCAAGGCCAAACACGGAGTGCATAATGAGCCAAATTAAACCATAATGTTGCCAGGAGTGCGTGCCGTTCATTTTTCGCTGATGACATGCGTTGGATGATGTATCCACCGCCGTCCGTTCCATGATGGCTCCACCACATAACGCTAATAAAAATCATAAATTTTGAAAAAGGCGATTCCCAGAACGTAGATGTTGTTATGCCAGCATCGGGCACAGGCGGAATAAATTTCAAGGTATTTTCATGGACAGCATCGGAACCCAATAATCCAGACAGTTTCTCAAGGAGCGTTTCCATACCACCCACATGATTCACCGCAATGATTGCCAAGGCGATAGAGCCGAACATGGCAATACAAAATTGAACCAGATCTGTAACAACCACACCCCAGAACCCTGATAGAATTGCATAAATAAGGGCAATAATTACACAAATCCAAACAGCAGTCCATTTATCCATATTCAGCATGACAGCCATCACCGAAGCCATGGCATTGATAACCCAACCCATAACAATAAAATTATAAAGTATGGCAAAATACCCTGCTTTGAAGGCTCTCAAAAAAGCTGCGGGCTTTCCACTATATCTAATTTCTAATAATTCATTATCTGTTAAAACTTCGGCTCGGCGCCATAATCTCGAAAATAGAAAAACGCCTAAAAGAGACCCCATAAGTAAGTTCCACCAGAACCAGTTTTGCCAGATTCCCGGTCCGCGGACAAATTCTGTAATGGCTAAGGGTGTATCTGCCGCAAAAGTTGTAGCGACCATTGATGTTCCAACAATCCACCATGGAAGGGTCCGTCCTGATAGAAAATATTCTTCTGTGCTAGACTTTGCTCGCTTCGAAAAATAGATTCCAACGCCCAATGAAAAAGCGATATAAATCAGAATGATTGTCCAATCGATCCAGTGGAGAGAAAGTGTATCAGTCATAGATATTTTTTAATTCAGTTGAATGAAAATAATGGGAAAGTATGTTTTCAAAAGAAGAGCCATTTAATGCCATTCCTAATGCACCAATTTGACATAGGCCCACGCCATGACCCCAACCAGCTCCTCTTAATTTAATCTGAGATGGTTGAGAATCGAGGTCGGAATTTGTTTCAATAATAAAGGCGGAACTATATAAAAAATCAGGATGCAGAACGCGACGAATCTCATATTCGCTTTTCAGGATAATATTAGCTGGCTCACCTTTAGAAATGCCATCAATTCGGAGTTGGGTTATTCGTCCCGATATACCACGATTTAGGGGTTGAAGTAATACAATTGAGTCGAACGTCTGTCTCGTTTTTTCAGAAATTAGTTGGGCTAACTCTTCTTGGGAAAATGAAACATTCCATCGAAAATAACTTCCGGATTTATCCACGTGTCCCAAATATTTTTTAAAATCATTTTCTGGTACGTATTCCGGACCACAATAAGAATTTTGTAGTTCAGTTAACCACACTTTTAAATCTGATTCAGACTTGATATTTGGTAGGGCTGAATTATTCCCATCATGAATTGCGCGTAGATAGGGCTTCGGCTCACCGTCCCAAACATTTTCATTATTTTCTGAAATTCCGCCACAAGATTTGGCATATCGTGTATCACAAATTTTTTCATCGTGAATCAACACCTGACCCCACGTTTTTTCTGCAGCGGAAATCGCTGCATCTGTCAAATTTTCAATTCCCTGGTATCGCTGACAACAATCATCGTTACAGGAATCTATTCCCAGGTCAGCATGTTTTTGCTCCATAGCTGCCAAAAGCCAAGAACGAGCGGCGACAGTTTGAGATTCCAAAAGGGCTTGTGGACATTCACCACTCATTTCTGATGTGGCCACACAAATTATGTATTTTTCCAGTGGAATGTGATTGATGACAAAAAGGCATTCATCCACAATTTTAATTTCCAACTCACCTTCAACAGTAATGGAAATGTTTTTTTCCCAGTGAAATCCACGGCCGGCTCTTATAGATGAAAGTTTATAGGTTGAAGTTGGAAAATAATTGGGTTCTTTCGATAGGTTAATATTAAAAGAGCGATTGTTCTCAACATCCATAATTACCAATTTTTGAACACGATCTTCCGGCAAAACGAGTCCAATAGAAACAACAGGCTCATGGGATGGAATTTGTCCTTTTACGAGCATATTCTTTTCCAGGCGGCGCCCAAAGCAGCTGTCCGGCGATCAGTAGAATAGTCAAAGGGAATATCCGTATTGGATTCAAGCAACGATATCAATTTAGAATTAGCCATGAATATTCCTAATCGTTGACCGATGACAATTTTTTCAATTTCAGCATGATTAGCTTTAAAAAACTGGGTTCGATTTTGAATTAAAAATGAAAATGCTTCCGTAGCTTTTTCAAAAATAGTGTCAGCGTTTTGGTTTTTAGAAAGTTGATCTAAAGTTTTAACTTTTTCTCTTTGAGACAAATTCCATTGGTCGATCATTCCTTTTGGAGAAAGACAGGATTCAATAGTTTCGCCCGATGGAATTTTTAATTCCCAAGAGCGTTTAACATCATTTCTTGCATTGAAATCAATCATTTTACCCTTCAGGATTATCCCGTCTGCAATACCCGTTCCGCCGCCAATATACACGGCATTATCACAGTTTTGCAATTTACCAATGGTGGATTTCCATTCGCCCAAAACACAGCAATCTGAGTCATGTGGTATTGAACCAATCCCTTCGATTCTCTCCAGAAAATCAGGAATCCTAGGTCCATTTGCCATGATCACTACACCGTGATCATCTTTGATTCCCGGAAAACAGAGCCCAATAGAATCTGACTCAGATTTAGAAATAATATTTTGGATTGTTTCTACAATGACATCGCCTTGATCTATCTCCGGTTGTGTCAGGTAAATATTCCCTTTGGAAAATTCCTGCCGCTGAAGATCTAAATGTACTGGAATGAATTTAGAATTCCACTTGGGTGAATCTGAATAATTTACTTCAAGTTGAAATTCACCTGGGGAAACCAAGCCCGTTAAAGAATTATATGTAACAGATTGGGCCATGACTTTTGTTCCACCACAATCAATTCCAAGGATATAGGAATCAGCCATGAATATTATATTTCGTTTTTAAAGACTCAATTCGATCAATGGATTGTCGAATTCTATCTTCTGTAATTTTTCCAGATTTCACTAAATGACACATGGATGAAACGGATTTTGGGATAAAGTTCGGGTCGTAATTCAAATTATTTCCGAGGCAAAAAAGATCAATCCCAGCATTAAGCATCAATTCAAAAGATTCAGTTAAATCATAATGATCTGAAATGGCATTCATACTTGGGTCATCACATATCACAACACCATCAAATCCTAGATTATTACGAAGCATATTGGTAATAATTATATGTGATAAGGATGCAGGGTAATTAGGGTCCATTTTTGTATCAAATACATGAGAAACCATGATCATATCCAGGTCACGGGATTGAATTAGTTTATCAAATGGAAGAAGATCTTTCACCGTCCAGGATTCAGAAATATCGGTATAGCCTTCGTGTGTGTCTCCAATAGCTGAACCTTGCCCGGGAAAATGTTTACCGCAAGAAATAATATTATTCTCTTTCAAAGACTGAATAAAGATCCTGCTATGGTGGATTACAGCTTCTGGAAGAGGAGAATTGGCTCTTTCTGCCTTTCCAATAACTGTTTCATGACCATAGTTTAGATCCAGTACCGGTGCAAAATTGACATTGATCCCGCAGCCATTTAGTGTGGATGCGATTTTTTGTGAAAATTGTAGAGTCATAAGATCATTATCAAGGTGTCCCATATGATTCCATGATGGAGTTTCTGGAAATTCGTAATTAGATTTTAATCTGTTAGTTCCGCCACCTTCCTGGTCGATGGAAATCAATAGGCCATCTTTGGAAAAAGACTGGAGTTGATCCGTAAGGTCTTTTAATTGATCGGGGGATTGGATATTACGTGAGCCAAGACCACCAATTTTAACATCTTCATCATATAGGATTACGCCTGCAAGATTATAATCTTTTATAAAGTTGGCAATAGGAGAATCAGGTGGTGCATTTGATCCGCGGAATCCTGCAATAATTAGTTGTCCAATAAGTCGTTCAAGAGTTTGATTCATCTCATAAAAATAAAATAAATAATTTGATTCATGAATAACTAAATCAAGTTATCCTGAAAAATAAAAGAACTATGGGATGGAAAGAAATCTAATTTGTAAAATTAGGGTCTCTATGAAAAACCTTTTTATGATGATCCTTCTGGTATTTTGTCAGTTGTGGGGCGGAAAAGCCAAAACAGTAGAAATATTCAGCACTACAATGAAAAAATATATTCCAGCGCTTATTGTTTTACCAGACTCATATAGCAATGAAAATTTGAGTATCCCGGTTCTATTATTATTACATGGATATGGCGGAGATTATAAAAATTGGTCTAACCATACAAATTTGGTAAAGCGAGCAGATGATTTTAAAATGATGATCGTTTGTCCTGATGGAAGTCCAAATAGTTGGTATTTGGACAGTCCAATGGAACCAGAGAGCCAATATAAAACATTTTTTATCAATGAATTAATTCCTTGGATTAAAAATAATTTTCGTACTAACCAAATGGGCATTACAGGATTAAGCATGGGTGGCCATGGTGCATTTTATTTAGCTATTAGGCATCCAGAATTATTTGATGCTGTATCTGGAATGAGTTCCGGAGTGGATTTAACCTTCTCAACCGTTAAATGGGAACTTGCTAAAATATTGGGTCCATTTGAATTATACCCTAATCGTTGGTATGATCATTCTGTTGTGAATATGGTAGATTTAATTCAGGACGGGTTTATGCCTATTTTAATTGATTGTGGATATGATGATTTCTTTATTGATATTAATCGAACACTTCATAATCGTTTAATTGAAAAAAATGTTCCACATACATATATCGAGAAACCAGGGGGCCATAGTTGGGTTTATTGGGTAAAATCACTGGATGAACATTTATCATTTTTTAACGCTGCATTTAAGAAAAATCACTGATGACATATGACATTTAGTCTATTAAAAAACATTCAAAAATTAGGGTTTATATTTTTTCTTATTTTAATAAGCTGTTCTCCGAAACAATTCCAGCAAATGAGCACAGCATCAGATTTCTATTCAAGCGGGGCAGAAGAAACATTAAGCCAACTTACTCTTAGAGAAAAAATTGCTCAAATGCTGGTTTATAGAATGAATATGATTGCAAAGGATGTTTCACCACAAAAGTGGAATGAAATAGAATCATTAATTGAGTCTGATGGAATTGGGACAATTCATCTTTGGTATGGTGATGTTAGCAGTTCACTGGCAATCATGAATGATATGCAAAAAAGGTCTAAGATTCCGATATTATTTGATGCAGATATTGAATATGGCCTTAATCAAAGATTCCCTTCAGGGACAGACTTACCACCACTCATGGCCATTGCAGCTACTTCGGATATTGACAATGCTTATCAGGTTGGAAAAATAATTGCCAAAGAAGCGCGGGCAGTGGGCATTCATTGGAATCTTTCTCCGGTGGTTGATGTGAATAATAATCCATTGAATCCTATCATTAATACGAGGTCTTTTGGCGAAGATCCAAAAAGTGTGAGCGAATTTGGTATTTCTCTTATGAAAGGGCTTCAAGATCACGGAATGTTGGCGACGGCAAAACATTTTCCCGGTCATGGAGATACAGAAACAGATTCTCATTCTTCTTTGGCCATGATTCCCAGTGATTCAGCCCGTCTATGGTCTGTTGAAATTTCACCATTTAAAGCCATGTCCGATGCAGGCGTGGATGCTATAATGGTGGCCCATGTTCATGCGCCGGATTATCAACCGGAAGCAGATAAACCTTCTTCCATGTCTCCATTTTGGATACAATCTATCCTACGAGAAAAAATTGGATTCAAAGGTGTTGTAGTTACTGATGCAATGAGTATGGGGGGTATATCAAAAAATTATTCTGATGCATTTGCTTTGATAGAAACGATTAAAGCGGGAAGCGATGTCATTATTCAAAATAATAATTATAAAGGCTCTATAGATACCATTGAAAAAGCTGTTAATGATGGAGAAATTTCAATTCATCGAATAAATGAATCGGTATTAAAAGTGCTAAAAATGAAAGAAAAGGTGGGGCTCTTTAAATCCACTAAAATTTCATTAGATAGTTTTTACAATAGTTATCATAAAAAAGAGCATAAACTAATCGCCAAACAAGTTGCCCAAGAAGCGATAACATGTGTGAAATACGATTCGAGTATATTCCCATTTAGGATAAATAATCAGGATACACTTTACGTGATTGATATCTATGATTCCAGAAATAATCATGAAATGTCTAGTGTAACAAAAGGGCTTAAAAAATCAAGGCTAAAAATAAAATCCCTTCAAATTGACGAATCTGATTCAAAAGTTGTTTTAAATGCAATGCTAAATGAAATCCCAGAAAATGCCTTGGTGCTGGTAAACGCTTTTGCCAATCCAAAAGCAAGTAAAGATAGGATATTTCTTCCGGGGAATGAGACAGAATTCCTACGCGCTTTAATGAATAAAACAGACCGTACCGTTCTTGCGAGTCTCGGGACACCTTATTTGATTCAGGAATTTCCTGAAATCCCAGTTTACCTTTGTGCCTACAAAAGTAATTCGGTTATGCAAAATGCACTGGTTAATGCTTTGCTTGGTCGAGCTACAATATCAGGGGAATTACCTGTTTCAATTCCTGGCGTTGCAAAAATTGGTGATGGAATACGAGTTGAAAAATTAAAACAAAATTATTCTAAAAATTTGTTTACGAAAGGAAATGAAATAATTCAGGTATTGCCTGAAGAAATGGGCGTTAAAACCAAAATACTCAATCAATTATTAGATGAAGCAGTCCAGGATAATGCTTGGCCCGGTGGCGTATTACTAGCATCTAAGGATGGGAAAATATTTTTCAAAGAAGCATTTGGATACCACACCTATAAAAAAATAAGAGAAACACGCACCAGCGATATTTTTGATTTAGCATCCATTACAAAAGTAATTGTTACAACGTCAGCCATAATGAAATTATATGAACAAGGAAAAATTCAATTGGATGATCCGGTGGTAAAATATTTACCTGAATTCAAAGGAAGACAACCAAATCACTTCGACCAAAAATCAAAGATTACCATCCGGAACTTGATTACCCATACAGGAGGGCTCGCACCATTTAAAACATTCTATTTAATGGATAGTGATTCCAAAGGTCGTTTGGACAGTTTATTCAATAGTGAGCCGGAAACAGGGATTGGTGAAAAAATGGTTTATTCGGATATTGGTCTCATTACGATGGGGAAATTGGTTGAAAAAGTTGGGGGTTTAACATTGGATAAAATTGTGGATTCCCTTGTTTTTAACCCACTGGGGATGAATTCTACCTTTTATAACCCGCCCAAAGAAAAGTTGCATAGAATTGTTCCCACAGAAATTTCTGACCAATATAGAATCGGTTTGATTCACGGAGAAGTTCACGATGAAAATGCCCATAGCATTGGTGGTGTAGCAGGGCATGCTGGCCTTTTTTCTACAGCACGAGATTTGGCGCGATTTTCTCAAATGATGCTGAATAGAGGTATCTATGGCTGGACTCGAATTTTCAAAACAGAAACGGTAGACCTATTTACACAACGAGCAAATATTGTTGAAGGGAGTTCCCGTTGTTTGGGTTGGGACAGCCCAGATGGTGAAGCATCTGGTGGAGTATATTTAAGCGATAAAAGTTTTGGACACACTGGATATACAGGAACATCCTTATGGATTGACCCGGAGAATCAAATCACAGTTATTTTGCTAACAAATGCGGTTCATCCTAATCGCTCTTGGAAAAATCCAAAATATTTTGACTGGCGACAGCGTATTCATTCTGCGGTTTATGAGACGCTAGGGTTCAAAGAACGGAATCCAAATTTTCAATGGCGAAAAAGGTGGTAAACTCATTCCCAACATTTTTTTTAATTAATTTTATTGCAACCCTAATTTTTAAATTACTATTTTCTAGAGATGAAATATATTAGAATCCTGACTTTATTTATTGTTCTTCAATCCTATCTATTCCCAAGCGTTACAGGAAAGATATCTGGTGTAATTTCGGATGCTTCGTCCGGTAAGCCCCTTATTGGTGCCAATGTAATGCTTGATGGCACATCTCTCGGCGCTGCTACAGACATCGATGGGCACTATAACATTTTAAATATCTCTCCTGGATTTTATTCGTTGCGTGTTGAGATGATAGGCTATGGTCAAAAAACGGTTACTGACATTCGTGTTGAAATTGATTTAACTGCATTAATTGATGTCGAACTTTCTGTTGAAGCTATTTCGGGTGAAATGGTTGTTGTAAAGGCAAATCAAAAGCTAGTTAAAGTTGACGTGGCATCGAGTCAAAAATCAATATCTGCATCCCAGATTGCTGAAATGCCTGTCAGTAGTGTTGCTGATGTTGTTGGGCTATCTGCAGGGGTCTCTGGTTTATCGGTGAGAGGTGGTAGTTACAACGAAACTCAATTTATGGTTGATGGTCTTGTGATGAATGATGAACGAACGAGTGAACCAACAACGGGAATACCTTTAAGTGCCATCCAAGAAATTTCCTTGCAAACCGGCGGATTTGGTGCAGAATATCGGAATGCTCGATCAGGTGTCATTAATGTTGTTACAAAAGAAGGGTCAAAAGATTCTTATTCTGGCTCAATAAGTATTCGACAATCATCTGCAACACAAAAACATTTTGGGACATCTCCTTACGATACTGAATCTTTCTGGTTTAAACCATACTTGGATTCAACCGTTTGTTGGACAGGAACGAACAATGGTTCTTGGGATGAGTATACTCAAAGACAGTATCCATCTTTTGATGGATGGAATAGTGTTTCTGAACAAACCTTAGCTGATGGTGATTCTAAAAATGATTTATCGCCATCAGGTGTTAAAAAATTATTTTCTTGGGAGCATCGAAAAAATGGAGCAATCGAAAACCCTGATGTGAATATTGATGCGGGGTTTGGAGGCCCGGTTCCCTTTGTTTCAACAAAACTAGGCGATCTTCGTTTTTATTTTTCTACTCGGCAAGAAAAAGATATGTATCTTTATGAAGTCAGCAGAAAGGGGCTTGAGAAGGAATCGTATTTATTAAAATTAACATCTGACTTAAGTGTTAATTCAAAACTTGTATATACTTTATTTAAAGGTCGAGTTGAGGGAACATCCTTATCTCGAGGTGGCGGCACAGCAATTATGAATGATGTTTGGGACCTTGCAAATCAAGTTAATAGGTCAGGATTTACAATGCCGTGGCGGTTATTTACAAATGAATACTGGTCTCCCACTGAAGTGAAAAATTCAATACATGCATTAAAATATACAAAGCAAATCGATGGTGATACTTTTTATGATTTATTGGTAAAGTATGATACCAAGGATTATAACACAAACCATGGTGCACGTCGAGATATAGTCTCGACTTATCCTATTTTTGGTGATGGAGAAGATACTTGGAATGCAGATGAAGCCCCCTACGGTTTTTTTGGCGGACCTCTTTTTAGCGTAGAAGGTCGATTAGCATTTGGCGGAGCGGTTAGTACTGCTAGGGACTCTAGCCATGTGAAAACGATTACGCTAAAAGGTAACTACACGACTCAGTTAAATAATGTAAATCAATTAAAATTTGGTGGAGAGTTAATATACTCTGGGCTCGAATTAAAATATGGGTCACAAAATGAATTTTTACCTAGCGGTAATTATTGGTCAACGATGGATGTGGCCCCATATCGTTTGTCATTCTATGGCCAAGATAAATTGGAATTCAAAGGACTTATTGCTATCCTTGGGTTAAACCTAGACGTAATTAACCCAAATCATGCCTGGTACGACATTGATGTCTATAATGATGATTTTTATTCATCTAATTACACCAGTGATTCAGAAGCTGATTTTGAGCAAACAAACGTTGACCCGCAAATTGAGTTAAGTCCGCGATTAGCATTGTCTCATCCTATAACTGAAACATCTAAATTATATTTTAATTATGGACACTACCAACAAATGCCTATTGCTGAATCATTATATCGTGTGAGAAGAGGATTTAGCGAAGAAGTGCTTACCATAGGTGACCCAAACCTTCCTATGGCTAAAACGATCGCTTATGAAATTGGATTCGACCAATCTTTTAACGAAAGTTATTTAATTAGATTATCTGCTTACTATAAAGACATCGCTGATCAACAAAATTATACTCGATTTATCAGTGCAAATAGTAAAGTAAACTATTCAAGGTTAACATCAAACAGCTACGAGGACATTCGTGGATTTGAATTGGAGTTATCACGAAACCGTGGCCGTTGGGTTACTGGATTTGTGAATTATGAATATCGCGTAAATACATCCGGTTACTTTGGTTTAGGGTATTATTATGAGAATCCGGCAGATCAGCGGAATTATGAACTAAATAATCCGAAACAATATAAACCCAGACCAATTCCTAGAATAAAGTCTGTTATTGATGTTCATACACCAGTTGATTTCGGACCTAAATTATTAAATCAGAAAATACTGGCAGATTGGCACTTAAATATAATTAGTAAGTGGTCTGCTGGCTCATGGTTTACTTATAATCCAAACAATATTTCAGGAGTTGAGTATAATGTTCAATATCGAAATAATTATAACATTGATTTGAAATTTTCTAAAATTTTTCAAATGGGTAAGTTGAATTTGAAAATCTATGCTGATTTATACAATGCAATGAATGTGAAGACTTTTTCCGGATATGGTTTTGAAGATGGGTTTGATTATAATTACTATATGCAATCCTTACATATGAGTGAGGATATTTCAGGAGAATTAGGGTATAATTACTTTGATGGTAATGATATGCCTGGAGATGTACGAAAAGATGATACCGAATTTGTTCCTTTTGAGTGGGTATCGGATATTACTTATATCTCCAACCCCAGTGAGAGACCTATCTATTTTGATAGTGCCACATCCCGGTTTGTACAGTGGACAGAATCTAGCGGATGGCAGAATGTGAGCCAATCTTTTTACGATGATGTTATTAATAATAAACAATACATCGATATGCCAAACCAAGGATACTATGTTTTCTTAAACCCCAGGGATATTTTTATTGGTATCAATATCAGTTATGATTTCTAAGCAAAAAAAAATCCTGTTTGGACTGCTTTTAGCGGTTTCTTATTCCCAGGAAGTTAAATGGATGTCTATAGGGGACCTGCACAATTGGTATTCAGCTGCAGGATGTGAAGTAGAAGTTGGTAGAACAGGACAAGTCTCAGATCAGCAAGATGGCTTGCGTTTTCCAGCTTTTTATCGGGTACAAGACAACCAGGCTGCAAAAGGCCTTTGGTTAGGTGTGAAAAATTTTCATGATCCCATCGTATCTAAAGATTATGAATATAAAGTTGTCCATGCCGGACCAAGGCATCTGGACATAGAGAATGAAACGATTCCTGTAGAGATGACAATGGATGGGAAGTATGACCATCCAAATGTGTTTGTAGATGGTGACCCTGCTACAAATTTGCAATATTTGGACAATGTAAATAATGTGGATCCAAGCCTGC
>Ga0207966_1000110_pt1 | contig 43331 bp, 41 predicted proteins | sample Knorr_S23_td_NAD_FD_185611 | JGI IMG/M metagenome (GOLD analysis project Ga0207966, IMG submission 185611) | Marine microbial communities from Southern Atlantic Ocean transect - Knorr_S23_td_NADW_ad_2500m_LV_B (SPAdes) (version 2) | ecosystem: Environmental > Aquatic > Marine > Oceanic | place...
GGCCCTGGACAGCCGGCCCCATTGCTCGTCGCTGGTCACCGTTAACGAAAGGTCTCCGTCCTTGGTCTCGTACAGGCCGGTGGGCCCGCTACGGCTGATATTCCCCGTGCGCAGGGGCTGGCCGTCGGCAATAGTCTCTTCCAGATTCTCCATGAACATCATTGAAACCAGGGTGTCCATCATGGACACGTCTAGGTACTGGCCCTGGCCGGTTCGGTCTTTCTCCCGCAGAGCCGCCAAGATCGAGTAGCAGGCAAACATCGGGGTGACCAGGTCCCCGATGTAAAACCCAACTTTCACGGGCGGGCGGTCTTCCTCCCCGTTGATGTCCATAAGGCCGCTCATGCCCTGGATCTGCGGGTCGTGGGCGGGCTTGTCGGCGTAGGGCCCGGTCTGCCCGTAGCCGGAGATGGAACAATAGACGATGCCAGGGTTGACCTTGGCGATCTCGTCGTAGCCCAATCCGATGCGGCGCAAGGAGCCTGGGGCTAGGTTCTCCAGGACCACGTCGCATTCTTTAGCCATGTCCAAGAACATCTGCTTGCCCTTAGGGGTCTTGAGGTCCAGAGTGACGCTCTTTACGCCCTGGGTGCGCTTCAGGAACCGGGTTGAGATGTCGTCGTCAGTTTGGCGTTGGGTGTGGGTACCCTTGGGTCCGGCGAAGGGGCCATTACCCCGGACAGGGTCGCCCTTGCCGGGTATCTCCACCTTGATCACCTCCGCGCCCATGCGAGCCAGGTTCATGGAGCAGAAGGGACCGGCGAGATACACCGTGACCGCCAGTACCCTGATGTCTTTAAGTGGTTCCATAACTTCCTCGTTGTGATTACCGCCGCCTTGATCAGGCAGGGGACTATTCGTCGGCCATTCTCTCATAGAATCGGTCTGCTGTGGTACAATTTTGCCAATTCTAGCCAGGCACTAATTTACGTGTGAGGTAGACTCGATGGCAGAGAACATCGTCCTTTCCAACACTGAATATAACGTGGTAGGTTCCCGTCCCATCCGCCCCGACGGCACAGACAAGGTGACCGGGCGCGCCAAATACGGCGGTGACTATCAGACCGCGGGCATGCTGTACGGCAAGGTCCTGCGAAGCCCCCACGCCCATGCCCGCATCAAGTCGGTTGACGCCACCAAGGCCCTGGCCATGACCGGTGTGGAAGCCGTGATAACTGGCAAAGACATGCCCGGCGCGAACAAAGCCGACGCCTCCCGCGGCACACAGATGGCAAGCGACAACCTGTTGGCCCGGAGCAAGGCTCTCTACAAGGGCCACGCCATCGCAGCCGTTGCGGCTGTGAACCAGCACGTGGCCGAGACGGCCCTGGACTTGATCAAGGTGGAATACGAAGTCTTGCCTCCGGTTATGGACGTTCGCAAGGCCATGGCAGACGACTCCCCTCTTCTGCATGAAGACCTGACCACCACCGACTTGGGCGAGCGCACCGACAAGAAGAGCAACGTCGCAACCCATGTCCAGTTCACCCAAGGTGACATCGAGAAGGGGTTCGCTAAAGCCGATGTCATCGTCGAACAAGAATTCACCAACGAGATGGTGCACCAGGGGTATATCGAGCCCCAAACAGCCTCGGCCATCTGGAACGAAAACGGGGAGATCATAATCTGGACCAGCACCCAAGGGGCGTTTACCGCCCGAGACGCCATCGCTCCGATATTGGACGTGGCGGTCTCGAAGATCAAAGTCGTGCCCATGGAGATCGGCGGCGGGTTCGGCGGCAAGATTCCCGTTTATCTAGAGCCTCTAGCCGCACTCCTATCAAAAAAGTCCGGACGGACGGTCAAGATGACCATGACCCGGGCCGAGACATTCGAGAGCACCGGCCCCACGTCGGGCACCTACATCAAGGTGAAGATGGGCGCCACTCAGTCAGGTGACATCGTCGCCGCCCAGGCCTACCTCGCCTACGAGGCGGGTGGGTTCCCAGGTTCTCTGGTGGGAGCCGGCACCCAGTGCATCTTCGCCCCTTATGACATCAAGAACATGACAGTTGACGGGTACGACGTTCTGGTGAACAAGCCCAAGGTTGCTCCTTACCGGGCGCCGGCCGCTCCCAACGCCGCATTTGCCGGCGAGCAAATAGTGGACGCATTGGCCCAGAAACTTAACCTAGACCCATTGGAATTCCGGCTGATGAACGCCTCCAAAGAGGGCACGCGCCGCGTGGACGGGCCCATTTACCCCGTCATCGGAAACGTGGAGTGCCTGGAAGCAGCCAAGAACTCGGCACAGTACAAGTCCAAACTGGATGGGCCATGGCGCGGCCGCGGTGTGGCTTCGGGATTCTGGTTCAACATCGGGTTCCAATCCAGCTGCGCCATCGCCGTGAATCCCGACGGAAGTGTCAGCCTGGTGGAAGGTTCCACCGACATCGGCGGCACCCGCGCCTCCATCGCCATGCAGGCTGCCGAGGTGCTAGGCATCCCTTATGAGGATGTGCACCCAAGCGTAGCCGACACCGATTCCGTGGGCTACACAGCAATGACCGGCGGCAGCCGCACCACCTTCGCTACCGGCTGGGCGGCTTACGAGACCGCGGGAGACATCGTAAAACAGATGATTGAGCGCGCCGCGTCCATCTGGGAGCAGTCCCCGGACGATGTGGAATATGTGGACGGGACGTTCCGGCACAAGTCGGACCCCGACCTGAAGTTCACTTTCAAAGAATTGGCAGGCCAGTTGGCCGGGTCCGGCGGAGGTATCTCCAGTCAGACCACCGTAGACCCCAAGGGCGCGGGCGGTGCGTTCTCCACCCACGTCTGCGACGTGGAAGTGGACCCTGAGACCGGCAAGGTGACTATCTTGGACTACACCGTGATCCAGGACGCCGGCAAGGCCGTCCACCCCAGCTACGTTGAGGGGCAGATGCAAGGCGCCGTGGTCCAAGGGATCGGCTGGGCGTTGAACGAAGAATACTTCTACAACACCGACGGTCTGATGGAGAACTCTTCATTCTTGGACTACCGGATGCCCACCAGTCTGGACCTGCCCATGATCAACACGATCATCGTTGAAGTGGCCAACCCGGGCCATCCCTACGGGGTTAGGGGCGTTGGAGAAGTGCCCATAGTGCCTCCAATGGCGGCGATAGCCAACGCCATCTCCAGAGCGACTGGAGTCCGCATGGACCACCTGCCAATGTCTCCTGGCAGCGTTCTGGAAGCCCTCTGGGCCAAAGACGGAGAACCAGCGGGACTCCAGGCAGCCGACTAGCACAGCAGAATCAAGCATCATTTATCGGGTCCGCGGCGTAGAGGCGGGTTTCCAACCCGCCCTGCCACTCGTCAATCGACCTTCGACCGGGGCAGCGATATTTGTGTACCTACAGGTTTTTCCCTAGCGGTTCCTTCGTTTCGACAGCCACGGCGGCATAGTAAGAGGGCGGGTTAGAAACCTGCCCCTACGTGGGTTTACCATCGTTTCCTGGAAAATTTCTTCCCGTCGTTTGCTTTCGGCTGATTCTATGATGACTCCCTTCTTATTTAGACCCGGCACGACAGATGATTTAAACCGATAGTCCAAATTCAAATCAAAGTAATCAGGAGGGGCCCCATGACTAGAGTGCCATACGCGACCAGAGAGACCATGGATGCCGCCGGGCAGGCGATCTGGGACGACATCGAGACCAGCCGGGGCGGCGTCGCCCGCAACTACGCCGCGTTGCTCAACAATCCACAGGCTTCAGCAGCCATGATCGGACTCGGGACCTACGCCCGTTACAACACGCCGATGGACCCCAGGATCAAGGCGCTGGCGGTACTCACAGCTGCGCGGGAGGCCTGCGGGCACTACGTGTGGACGGTCAACCAGCCCGCAGCCAAGGACGCCGGTCTGTCCGACGATGTGGTTGCCGCCATCCGAGAATACCGGGCCCCGACCGGACTGGAGCCCAACGACGCCGCCATCGTACAATTCATGATCGAACTGTTGCGGCAGCACCGTATATCTGACGCCACATTTGAAGCTGTCCGGGCGATGGTAGGGGACGCCGGAGTGGTGGACATCCTGGCCGTAACCGGCTACTACCACACATTGGCCCACGCCCTGAACGCTTTGGACGTGGACCTGCCGGAGGGCACAAAGTCAGCGCTGACTTACTAGTCCGACATCCGTAATTGGCCGGGGGAATAAAAAGAGCGGCCGGTCCGCCGAGGCGAAGGGGCCGCTGAAGGAGCGGCACACTACCGGTCGCTGAGCTTCGGATTCTACGGCGGGCGTGGACTGGCGTCAACCGACCATACGAATTTCAGGACATTAAACATCTAGAGGAGGGACACATGGGTGACTATGCCTACCTGGTGATGATGGATATACCCGCGGAGATGGAAGACGAGTTTAACCGTGTATATGACACCGAGCACGTGCCCAACATCGTAAAGGCGCCCGGGGTCAACGGCTGTGTGCGCTACAAGGTGGAATCGACGAATAATGAGGGTATGGCGCGCTACGCCGCCCTGTATGACATAGATTCGCCGGAAGTGCCTACTTCTGATGGGTGGCTGGCAGAGTCGGAGAAGGGGGACTGGCCGTCACAGATCAGGCCCCACGCCACCAACCGGTCGCACACTATTTACAAAAAAGTCGGTTAATTAAGCGGCGACGCAGGTGATAGTGCGGGTTACTCCGGGGATCGACTGAACCTGACCTGTGACCAGGTCAGCCATCGAGACCATGTCCGCTGCTTCCACAAGCGCGATGATGTCGAACGCGCCGGTGATGATGTCCACCGACGGCACGCCGAGCAAGGCTCGGAGGGCGGCGGCCACATCCCGGGATTTGCCAACCTGGGTTTCAATCAAGATATAAGCCTTAGCCGCCATGTGAGCCCTCCTGCCGGCCCCAGAATTCCCTGACCTTGGGGGCGGTCGCTGGCCGACGTCGGAATTCCCCTATCCTTCACGAACTGGGACTTTAGTCTGAGATATAAGCAGTGCTGGTGACCTCAACAAGGTTGTTGGGATCTCCGAAGTTCACGACGACGGTGGTCCGGGCCGGATGGTCCTTTGGGAAGTACTGGGCGTAGACCTCATTGAAACCCGGCAGGTCATCGCGGTTGGTGACGTAGCAGGTGTTGGTCAGCACGTTTTCCATCGACGAACCGGCCGCATCCAAGATCAGCGAGATCCGCTCCAAGGCGTACTTGGTCTGCTCTTTGATGCCCTTGCCGGTCTCACCGTTGGTGGGGTGGCGGCCGGTATTTCCAGCCACGAAGACCAGATCACCGAGTCTGGTGGCCTGGGACAAGGGCGCCGTACCGGCGGTTACCTTGTCGGTGGATATGATTTCTTTCTTGGACATAAAAACCTGCCTTTTTCTGGCTTGATCATCGATCGCGATAAAGGTTACGAAGGCGACTTAGCCTTGGTAGTTGCCCATTATATCTTCGGTTATCGGAGTGTCAAACAGCCTGCCGCCCGACGCTCCAGTCCGGGACTGCACCGCCAGCATTGCGCGAGTCTCACAAAACCCATAGAATGGGGCCACAAATCGCTATGCGCCGTTATGGTTCAGAGGCGTGACTGCGAGCATTAACAACAGGCACAGCAAACCCCGATCGCTACGTCCACTGCGCCGCGATGGCCAGTTGGCCCATTCCCCGAAACACCAAAACGAAAGGGAGCGAAGCCAAACATGGATGCCAAAGACCTGAGAAACGTGGCTCTCCTCGGCCACTCTGGATCCGGTAAGACCTCATTGGGCGAGGCGGCACTGTTCATCACCAAAGCCACCACCCGGCTGGGTACCATCTCGGACGGAAACACCGTTTCAGACTACGAGCCCGAGGAAGTAAAACGGGGAGGCAGCATTCAGACTACGCTGCTTTCGGTCGTCGAAGGCGACGCCAAGATCAATTTCCTCGATACTCCTGGATACGACGACTTCCTAGGCGAGGTTGTGAGCGCACTGCGTGTGGTTGAGGGAGCGGTGATCGTTGTTGCCGCGCCCACAGGTGTGGATGTAGGCACCCAAAAGGCCTGGAATATGTGCGAATCTTCGCAGATTCCCCGGATGTTCGTGGTCAATAAGATGGACCGGGAGAACGCCGAATTCTCGAAGAACGTTGCGGACATACAAGCATCCTTCGGACGCCAATGCATCCCGTTTCAAGTACCGCTGGGCAACGCCCAAGACTTCAGAGGTGTAATCAGCATCGTTGATCCTCCGGCGGACATACCCGCAGAGATCGCTGATGAAGTTGCGGCAGCCAGGGAACGGCTGATCGAAGCCGCAGCCGAGAGCGACGACGAACTCGCAGACCGCTATTTAAGCGGCGAAGAACTCTCCGCCGAAGAGGTCATCTCCGGAGTGCGGACCGCCGTACTGGCTGGCGAACTGGTGCCCATCTTAGCCACGGCGTCGGTGCACGAGGGCATCGGCGTCGAGGAATTCTTGGAGACCACCCGCTCCTTCCTGCCTTCTCCGTTAGACGGCAAGCAGGCGGAACTCACTAAGGGCGGCGACGCTGCGGAATACAAAGCCGACCCCGCCGGCGCGCTTGCGGCATTCATCTTCAAGACTACTGCCGACCCATTCGTGGGAAAGCTATCCGTATTCCGGGTCTATCAAGGGACGATCAAGAGCAACTCTGAGATCTGGAATAGCAACCGCGAACAGTCCGAGCGCATCGGGCAGCTCTATCTTCCCAAGGGTAAGAACCAAGAGAATGTGAACGAGATCACGGCCGGCGACATCGGTGCCATCGGCAAGCTGAGCGCATCACTGACCGGCGACACCATGTGCGTCCGTGACAATGCAGTGAAATTCCCGCAGATCAAACAACCCGTCGGTTACTTCCGGATGGCGGTTACGCCGGCTTCCAAGGACGACCTGGACAAGATGTCCATGGCTCTGAGCAGGATCGTAGAGGAGGACCCGACTCTCCAATTCAGCCGGGACCCCGGCACTAGTGAATCTTTGATCACCGGCCTGGGCGACGCGCAGATCGATATTGCCCTAGAGCGGATCAAGCGGAAGTTTGGCGCCGACCTGCGTGTGAGGATGCCCCGGGTTCCCTACCGCGAGACCATCACCAAGATCACTAAGAGCGAATACCGCCACAAGAAGCAATCGGGCGGCCACGGCCAGTTCGGACACGTGCTGCTCAGGTTGGAACCGCAAGAACGGGACCTTGGTTTTGCATTCTCCACCGAGATCACCGGGGGAAAGATTCCAAAGGAGTACATCCCGTCTGTGGAAAAGGGTGTTACCAAGGCCTTGGACGAAGGCTCCCTGGCCGGGTTCCCGTTGGTCGACCTGAAGGCAGTGCTCTACGATGGCAGTTTCCATGACGTGGACTCGTCTGGCATGTCTTTCGAGATCGCCAGCGTCCAAGCTCTGAAGCAAGGGGTCGGCGATGCAGCTCCAGTGCTGCTGGAACCGGTGGTGAAACTCTCGGTTACGGTGCCCGACGCCTACACCGGTGAGGTGATCAGTGACCTCAACGGCAAGCGGGGCCGGATCTTGGGCATGAATCCAGATGACGGAACGACCCTTATCGAAGCCGAGGTCCCGTTGGCGGAGGTCCAGCGCTACGCCCAGGACCTGCGCTCAGTCAGCCAAGGCCGGGGCACCTATTCGCTGGAATTCGACCACTACGACCAAGTGCCAGCCAACCTGGAACCCAAAGTGATTGAAGACGCCAAGCGGGCGAAAGAGGAAAGCATCTAACCCCTCGCATTCGATTACAGGCAAAGAGGCCCCATCCTTCCCGTGGAGGACGGGGCCTCTTTTGCTTCTCGGTATAGTCCGCCCAAACGTTATCCCATAATTACTATCCACCCTCGCCAGGTTAGGCTAATATATCGTCATGATTGACCCGACTGTCAGAATATCCCCCGCTCTGGACGCGAACAAAGGGGCATATGCCGTTCTCTTGGGCTCTGGGGTTTCGGCAGCCGCAGGAATTCCCACAGGCTGGCAGATCGTGTCCGACCTGGTCACCAAAATGGCCAGTGTCGAAGGCGCCGACGTCGCCAGTGATCCCATCGACTGGTACAAACAGCGTTACGGAGTGGAGCCTGATTACTCCGGGTTACTGAATTCCATCGCAAACTCCCCCACCGAAAGAAGCCTGCTGCTACGCAGCCATTTCGAACCGACGGATGACGACCACCTCTTTAGCGAGATCCGGTTCAATGATCTCACCTCCGTTCTCAAGAGCGTAGGCTAGGGCGTCAGACGGGCAGTTATCCAACTTGTCTATGATCTGGGCCAGCACCTCGGGGTCACTACTTTGACGCCGCATACTCTAGATATCGGATACAGTGTCGCGGCAAAAGCCCGAGTGAACGCAGATCGGATGGTCTTCCTGGATGAAAATCTTGGGAGACCTAAAGGTCTTGCTGCGGTCGGCGATTGGCCTCGTGTCGGCCGCTTGCGCACCGTCGAACGGCGCCAACTTATGGGTACGGTCACAGAAGGGCTTTGATTCAGACTTTCCGCACCGGCATAGGCGGTAGGTTTCTTCGGTGCTGATCGGACCATCCGCTTGCCATGATAGCGGCTCACCTTTTCAGACATGACTTGCGACTTACGCACCCGGGGGATGCCCCCTCGGAGCAAATACGGCCCTTTGGACCGCACCGTGATTTTCTTGTCTTCTTCCGGCAATGTTTAGCCCCCGGTCAGTAACCCCAGGACGGATGGTATTCGCCGAAAACGTCTCGGAACACGTCCATCATCTCGCCGAGAGTGGCATAGGCTTTGGACGCTTCCACCAGGTGGGGCATGGTGTTTTCCGAGCCGCGGGCTGCCTGTTCCAAGGCCTTCAGCCGCTTAGCCACCTCCCGGTTGTCACGGGTGCGGCGGACGTTGTTCAGACCGTCGATCTGCTTCCTCTCGCCCTCCCGGTCGACCCGGAGCAGGGGAATCTCCGTGCCTTCATCGGTCCGGTATTCGTTGACTCCCACGGTGATTCGTTCTTTACTATCGTCTTCTATCTGATAGATGTAAGAGGCGTCGGCTATCTCCCGTTGAAGGAAACCTGTCTCCAAGGCCGGAATCACTCCGCCCATGTCTTCGATGCGCCGGAAATATTCGTAGCTGGCTTCTTCCAGACTGTTGGTCATGGTCTCTACGAAGTAGCTGCCGCCCAGAGGATCCACGGTATCGGTGATACCGGTCTCGTGGGCGATGATCTGTTGGGTGCGAAGCGCCTGTAGGGCAGCCTCTTCCGATGGCAGGGCCCAGGCTTCGTCCTTGCCGTTGGTGTGGAGCGACTGGCAGCCGCCCAAGACCGCGGCCATGGCCTGGAAAGACACCCGGATGACGTTATTCTCGGGTTGCTGGGCCGTGAGGGTCTGTCCCGAGGTCTGGGCGTGGAACCTTAACTGGTGAGACCTGGGGTCTTTGGCGCCGAAAGTCTCCTGCATCTCTTTGGCCCAGATGCGTCGGGCAGCCCGGAACTTGCCGATTTCTTCGAAGAAATTGTTGTGGGAGTTAAAGAAGAAACTGAGCCTGGGCGCGAATTCGTCAACCTTCAGACCCCGGTCCAAAGCGCGGCGGACATACTCGAAACCGTCGGCCAACGTGAAAGCCAGTTCCTGGATGGCGTTGGAACCAGCCTCCCGGATATGGTAGCCACTGATGCTGATGGGGTTCCAGCGGGGTATGTGCCGCGTGGCGTATTCTACGGTGTCAGTCACCAGGCGCATGGAAGGCTCAGGCGGGAAGATGTACTCGTTCTGAGCGATAAATTCTTTGAGTATGTCGTTCTGAATCGTACCGCCCAACTGGTCCAGGCAAGCGCCCTGTTTCTCTGCCAGAGCGATGTACATGGCCCAGATGATCGCCGCCGGGCTATTGATCGTCATGGACGTCGTGATCTGGTCGAGCTTGATCCCGTCGAAGAGGGTCTCCATGTCGGCCAGGGAGGACACGGCGACGCCGCAGGTGCCGAACTCGCCGGCCCCGCGGGGGTCATCGGTATCGTAGCCGTAGAGTGTGGGCATGTCGAATGCGACGCTCAGCCCTGTCTGACCCTGTTCCAGGAGAAACTTGAACCTGGCGTTGGTTTCTTCAGGCAGGCCGAAACCGGCGAACATTCGCATAGTCCAGAGCCGACCACGGTAACCGGAAGCATGGACGCCCCTCAGGTAGGGGTATTCCCCGGGCAGTCCCTGCTTTTCTAGGTAATCGTCGTTGGCGGTGTTCTCCGGGGTGTAGACCTGGTCCACGGGAACCTGGGAGGGTGTCTTGAACGAGGGTTTTCGCTGGGCAGCAGGGTCCTGTTTGTCACGCCAGCGTGCGCTCTGCTCCCGCAATTTGTCCAGATCTTTAGGGGAGTCCAAGGGTTACCTCCGGTCCGCTACCTGGTCCGATTTGCCTGAAATCAAGTCTACGCAGGGGTAGATGGGGTGTCAACGAAGCGGCCGGCTAAGCCGGGTTTAGTGGAGCACCTCGACTTACAAGGAAATTGACAGCCAATCTGTATTATCTTCTGTATGAACCGCTGCGCCTCTGGAAACCTAGCCCAGCTTCTCCCGGATGAAAGCTCCTGTCTCTTCGATGGATTGCTGGCCTTCTGGGAGGATGGATGCGAAGGCCTGCCACACGTGGACCATGTCGTCCCAGATCTTCAAGGTGAGGTCTACGCCAGCTTTTTTCGCCAGTGCGGCCAGGCGTGTGGAGTCGTCCAGCAGGGTCTCGGCTGAGCCGACGTGAACCAGCAGTGGCGGTAGGCCGCGTAGGTCGGCAAACAGAGCCGATGCCAGGGGGTTTTCCGGGTCGGCGCCGCCCAGATAGGACTCGGCCCTGGCCGAGAGGCCTCCGTACTTGATGAAGTCATCCAGGTGGTCGTTGGCGGCCATGGACTCACCACTGCACTCCAGGTCGACCCAAGGCGAGAAACACACGCCCGCGGCGGGCAGAGGGGTTCCCGCGTCTCTCGCGGCCAAGAGGACTGAAAGCACCAACCCGCCCCCGGCCGAGTCCCCAGCAAGAACGATGTTCGACGGCTCAAAACCGTGGCCCAGCGCCCAGTTGTACGTGGCGATGGAGTCATCCACGGCTGCCGGAAATGGGTCCTCCGGAGCCAACCGGTAGTCCACGCCCAAGGCAGCGGCTCCGGAGGCCCGGGACAGGCGGGAGATCAGGTCTTGATGGGTGGTGGGGGAGCAGGCAGCGTAGGCCCCACCGTGGAGGTAGATGATTAGCCGGTCCTGAGGCACGTCCGGGGCGGTGATCCACTGGCAGGGAACGCCAGCAGCATCGATCTCGAAAACAGTTACGTCAGGCGCCGGTTTGAATTCGCCGAAAGCTTGATCCAAGACGGCCCGCGTCTCGTGGATGTCAGGCGAGGGCTTGGACCTGATGGCAATCATGATGCCGATGACGCGGTCCAGTTGGGGTGAGGTGGCCATATTTGAAATCCGCGCCTACGAATCCGTGAGACGGACGAAGCGGCGTTTGCCGACCTTGAGCACGTCGCCGGGTTGGAGCAGATATCCGGCATCACCTCCGGTTACGGGCTGGGGTTCTCCGTCCAGGGACGTTCGTTCCACGGCTCCCTGGGCCAAAAGACGTTTCACCTGGGCTTTGCTGGGGGCCAGGCCGGCCGCCAGCATCAGGTCGTCCACTCTGACCTCATTGTTCTCAACGACCCCTTGGCTGCGTAGTTCTGCCACCGACATCTCAAGGATGTCGGTGGGCACGTCTCCGCCCTGCACCACTCGCTCGAAGTGGGCTTGGGCCCCATCCGCGGCGTCTTTGTGATGGAACTGGCTGGTTACGTCCCAGGCGAGGCGTTTCTTGGGCTCCATGGGGTTCAGTGCGTTATTTTTTAAGTCATTGGTGATGGCCGAGAGTTCTTCCATGGGAACATCGGTCAAGTACTCGAAGTAGGACATGATCTGGTCGTCTGAAACCGACATCAGCTTGCCGTACATATCGATGGGCGCTTCATCCACCGCCACGTAATTATCGAGACTCTTACTCATCTTCTGAACGCCGTCGGTGCCCACCAAGATGGGCATCAAAAAGCATTGCTGTGGAGTCTGACCCATCATGCCTTGCAACTCCCGGCCCACCAGCAGGTTGAACATCTGGTCGGTGCCGCCGAACTCTACATCGGCCTCGATGACAACGGAGTCGTAGGCCTGCAGCAACGGGTAGAGCAGTTCCGTGATGGCGATGGGTTTCTGGTCGGCGAACCGGGCGGCAAAGTCGGCCCGCTGCAAGAACTGAGCCACAGTGAACCTGCCGGTCAGTTCAAGGACGTTGGCCAGGCCGAACTTCCCGAACCACTCGCTCTGGTAAATCACTTCAGCCCGGGCCTTGTCCACCACCTTGAAGAACTGACGGAGATAGGACTCAGCGTTCTCCAAGACTTGCTCGTGGGTCAGCATGGTCCGGGTGGCCGACTGGCCGCTGGGGTCGCCGATCTGGGCCGTCCAATCGCCGACGATCAGTACAACATGGTGTCCCAGGTCCTGGAGCTGGCGTAGTTTCCGGAGACCGACCACGTGGCCCAGGTGGATGTCGGGGCGACTGGGGTCAAAGCCCATCTTGAGACGGAGTTTCTTGCCACTCTGTAACATGCGGATGAACTCATCGCGGGAGATGATCTCGCTGACGCCTCGGGTGATAACCGATTCCAAGTCCTGAGGGCTAATCTTGCCGGGGCTGGTCATACTATGCGCTCCCGGCCAGGACTTGGCGGCAGTCGTCGACGTCCTGATTGATCTGCTTGATCAAAGCGTCCAGACCGTCGAATTTCTCTTGGTCTCTGACTTTTTTAATGAACTCCACGCCCACCGTCTTGCCGTAGAGGTCCCCGCTGAAATCCATTACGTACACCTCGACCAGTCTTTGGGACAGGTCAAATGTGGGGCGGATCCCGATGCTGGTGGCGGCCTGGTGGCGCTTGCCATCAATGATCGCCCAGGTAGCGTAGATGCCGTCGCCTGGCAGCAGTATCTGGGGGTCGACTTCGATATTAGCGGTTGGAAACCCCAAGGTGCGGCCTCTCTGATCGCCCAGCACCACGACGCCTGAGAGATGATAGTTCCGGCCTAGCAGATCGGGGCAGACCGCCGTGTTGCCACTGGCCACGGCTTCGCGGATGCGCCGGCTTTTCACAGGCTTGCCTTCGATCTCTAGGGACTCCACCGAAGAAGCCCAGAACCCCAGTCGCTCCCCTTGCTGTTGCATGAAAGCCAGATCCCCCTGGCGGTCCTTCCCCAGCGCAGAGTCCGGACCCAATATCAGTCCCTTCATCTTCAGGGAATCGCCCAACAACTTGGCGAAGTCCGTAGCGGTTACCGCAGCCAATTCAAGGGTGAAGTCGAGGCAGACCACCAGTTCGATGCCCTGTTGTTTGATAAGGTCTACGCGTTGGTCTAGCGAGGTCAGGTAACTGGGTTCTGTGTCGGGCCGAAGCACTGTGATCGGACGGTTGGAGAAGGTGACCACGGTGGGGATGTACCGGCTTCTCGCCAACTCCACCACTTGGCGCAAAAGGTGCCGATGCCCCTGATGCACGCCGTCGAAAACCCCGACGGTTACCACGGTCTCTCTGCTGGGCGCGGCGTTGGCCAAACGCTGGCGAAAGTTCATTCCTGGCTAGTTCCCATGGCGCCGTCTTCCCTGGCTACGCGTCCCCGGTTCACAGACTGGCGATTTCGGTTTTCTCTCTGGCGATACCACCGGGCGGCGGTGTGTCCGGGGGTGTAAAATGGCTTTTTTTGAGCGTAAATCAAGGGTCTCCAGGTGGGCTGGATGTTAGCACAGGCTCCTAATAGCGTCAACTTGAATCAGGCATTCTGCCGGCTCCGTAGCATGGCCGGACCAGCGGTCTAAGAGATATAATTATAAGCCGGTTACCGGGACCGGTTCTCTGTATTTTTATTAATCATTTTTCATAATAATATAAAATTCGTCAAAATAGAGCGGCGATTTACTAGGAATGACCATTGACATTATGTATAATTCGAGCTTGTTAGACGCATGCGTATAGCAGGTGGCGATGCAAAGGGCCAGCGGCTCAAAGGCGCCGTCAGTTCCGGCACCCGCGCCACCACGGAGCGGGTTCGGGCGGCCATCTTTAACATTTTAGACCCTGAGCAGTACAAAGGAGGAAGGGTGTTGGACCTATTCGCTGGGTCCGGCAGCCTGGGCATCGAGGCTTTGAGCCACGGAGCGGGAAGTGCGGATTTTGTGGAGTGGGACCGTCGGCAGAGCGCCGTCATCACCAGCAACCTGGAATCCACCGGCTTCAGCTCGCAGGGTCACGTCCACCGCTTGGACGTGCTGCAGGCGCTCCAAACTCTGCCAGGGCGCTACGATCTGGTGCTACTGGACCCTCCATATAAGATGGGCGGCTTGGACAGTCTGCTGGAGAAGATCGCTTCCCAGCCTGGACTGATCGTTGACGATGGTGTGGTGATTGCGGGACATTCCAAGCGCGAGGACCTAAAAGAAACCTACGGACCCCTGCGGTTAACTTCACATCGCCGATACGGAGACAACGTGATCGACTTTTTCGTTTACGCGCAAGATTCAGATATAGCCCAGCCGCCGGAAACTCGAAAGAACCTCGACGAGGGACCGAACTCAGGCAAAGACGGGGACCTCTCATGGTAACCGCGCTATATCCGGGCAGCTTTGATCCGGTGACCGTGGGCCATGTGGACATAGTGACCAGGGCCGCAAAACAGTTCGAGAAGCTGGTGGTTGCAGTCTACGATACGCCATCCAAGAACCTGCTCTTCGACACCGACGAGAGAGAGCAGCTCATGAAGGATGCTTGCAGACACATTCCGAACGTGGAAGTCACCAGGTTCTCGGGTCTGGTGGTCCGTTACGCCAAGGATATCGGAGCGGGGGTGATCGTCCGGGGGCTGAGAAGTGGCTCGGACTTCGAATACGAATTTGACATGGCATTCATGAATCGAAGGCTGGAGCCTGACGTGGACTTGGTCTGCTTCATGACCTCCCAAGACTACATGTTCGTAAGTGCCAGTTTGCTCAAGGAGGTAGCCAAGCTTGGCGGGGACATCACGGAAATGGTCCCGCCCAACGTAGCACAGGCGGTCTATACAAAATTTGGGTTACCGGTCGAATAAGTGTAGTGGCCGGGTAGGGGTGCGATCATCGATATCACAAATATCATCGACCGGTTGGAAACTCTGGTCGAAACCAGCAAGTCAGTCCCAGTCAGCGGCAATATCCTGGTGGACAGGAAAAAGATAATGGAGTTGGTGGACCAACTGCGTCTGACCATTCCTGAAGAGATTCGGTCGGCTGAGGATGTCCTGTCCCAGAAAGACCAGATACTGAACACGGCCGCTAATGACGCCCGGCGGACAAAGTCCATGGCCGAGGACGAACTTCGTGAGCGGCTCAACTCCAGCGAACTGGTCACCCAGGCGGAAGCACGGGCCGCCGAGACAATTAGAGACGCTGAAGAACGCATCACCCGGATGTTGCAGCAGTCGGAAGCTGAGGCCCTGTCCCGGAAGACCGAAGCCGACGCCTATGCATTGCGCAGTTTACGGGCGATGGAAGTTGAATTGGGCAAACTGTCAGGCTCAGTCCGCAAGGGCATCGAGGTTCTGGCTGAACAGACAGCCAGCAACATGAATTCCCGTCGGTACGCTGAGGAAGAAGAAGCTGCCGCCGGAATGCTGCGCTAGCTCACCCCGCCTCGGCACAGATCCTTCGGTAACTAAAAAGCGCACCTCAGTCGACCTCTCTTAGGAGAGATTAACCGTGGTGCGTTTTGTGTTTGATCTAACCGGCATTACGGACTTTTCTAATGTGGTTCTGCGGGCTAATAGAAAGGGATTTTAGAGAGAGTGATACGGCACCACCCGTCATTCCAGCCTCCGCTGGAATCCAGGCAAGTCAGAACAGGATAGGTACTGCGCTTACGAGGCGAGGCTCCGACTAAGGACGGTATCGTCGTCTAGCTTTGAAATTGATCGGGAGTGTTTTCCTGGATTCTGGCCTTCGCCAGAATGACGAGGCTAGGCCTGGGAGTTCTTTCTAATGGCCCACGGATGGCCTGCTCAAGATTCCTAGCTGCCGTTGGAAACTAATCCTTGAAAATAGCCGCGCATCGAGTCGTTTAATTCACCCAGCCTCTTGGCGATCAGATGATTGACTGAACCCTCGGGAAATGCCCCGGTGTCGTCGGCTTCGCCAGCTGTAACGCCGGTCAAGATCCCCAGACCTTCGTCAATGGTCTTCACTGCGTAAACGTGGAATTTTCCTTCCCTGATGGCCTCAACCACATCGTCTCTCAACATCAGGTTCTTGACGTTCTGGTGGGGAATCATTACTCCCTGAGTGCCCGTAAGCCCGTCTCCTGTGCGGCAGACATCGAACATCCCTTCTACCTTTTGATTGACGCCACCGATGGGTTGTATCTCGCCCTTTTGGTTGACCGAGCCTGTGACGGCGATGTCTTGCCGAATCGGCAGCCCCGATAGGCTAGAGGAGATGGCGTAGACCTCTGTGGACGAGGCGCTGTCTCCGTCCACCCCGTCGTAGGACTGCTCAAAACAGATGCTGGCCGACAATGTCAGGGGCCGGTCCTTTCCGAATTTCGCGCCCAGGTAGCCACTGAGGATCAAGATACCCTTGTCGTGGGTACGGCCGCTCATCGACGCCTCCCGTTCTATGTTGATGAAGCCTTCCCGGCCGGCAAAAGTCTCGGCCGTGATCCGCGATGGTCGGCCGAAGCTGAAGTCGCCCAGGTCGTAGACGGCCAGCCCGTTGATCTGCCCCACCTTTTCTCCGGTGACATCCAGCAGCAGCGAGCCGTCGAATATCATCTCCTGGATGCGCTCTTCCACCAGGTTCAACCGGTAGATCTTCTGATTGATTGCCTGTTGAACATGGTGGTCTTGGACCGTATCAGCATCGTCCTTGCGTGCCCAGTAATCGGCCTCGATGAGCAGGTCTTTGATCTGCCCGAACCTGGTGGACAACTTGGTCTGATCCGAGACTTGGCGGGCGCCGAATTCCAAGACCCGGGCGGCTCCTCCGGTCTCGAACGCCAGCAGGCTCTCTTCTTCGCAAGTACGGCAGATGAAGGCGCAGTAGGCCATCATGTTCTCTTCGTTCAGTTCCACGCGGTAATCGAACTCCGCTTTGACCTTGAAGAGGTCCCAGAAATCCTCATTGTCGTTGGCGGTTAATAGCCGGTAGGTACTCTCATCTCCGGTCACGATCACTTTCAGGTCCAGGGGAACCGGTTCCGGCCGGAGTCCTTGAGGTATGAAAAGGCCGGTCTGCTCTGCTGGGTCCTCCAGGCGGGCCTCCTGGTTGCGGATGGCCCTTTTCAGACCTTCCCAGGCCCCGGGCGCTAGCAAAACGTCGCGGGCATTCAGGACCAGGTAACCGCCGTTGGCCAAGTGGACCGCGCCGGGTTTAAGCATGCCGTGATCGCTGACGTAAGTCCCCATGACAGCACGGCGCTCGATACGCCCAAACAGATTCCCCCAGCTGGGATTAGGCTCGATGATGATCGGCAATTTCTCAACGGCGCTGTTGTCCACCAGCACGTTCAATTCAAAGGGCAAGAAGGGGTTTATCGCCAAGGACGCTCCCCCTGCCTCGGGGCCGGGAGGCAACCCGGACGTCATCGGCTTGGGGCCATCCGTCTCTTTGAAGTAGTTGATATTGTTCAGAACATATTCGCCCAGGTGGGACAAGAAATGTTGCATCTCCGGTATGTCCTGCGAAAGGGCGTGCATCTCGAAAAAGACCTGGTCAACGAGTTGATTGACGGCGCTGCGCTCCAGTTCCTCAAGCCGTTGGGCCGATGCTTTCTCCAGTTCCCGAATCTTGGACATCGTGTCTTGGGTCTGCTGCATCAACTGGGACCGGACCTCATCTATCGCCGCTTTAGGTTCGGCCTCCAACGCCTGATACTCCTCCGGCGTCATGGGACGGTCTTCCATCATGGGGAATATCGAGATTCCATTTGGAGTAAGTTGAACGGCGAAATTCACCACCTGGCCAGCCTGTTCCAGACCGCTCATCAATTCCTGGGTGGCCTTGCGGTTGGACTCCTCATGGGTGCGGAACTGGTGTTCGAACGTTTCGTTGCCCAGCACCTTGGGAATCTCTGCTTGAAAAGTCCGTAGCGCCAAGGAGATCTGCTGACGATAGACCTTGCCGCTGCCGCGGGGAAGGCGAATTATGTTTGGCCTGTCCGGGTCTTCGAAGTTGTAGACGTACGTCCAGTCACTGATGGGCCGCCGTTTCTCCTGCCGGTCCAGATTGTCAACGATACTTTGGAGGTGCGTTTGGATGGCGCTGGTTTTCCCAGTACCGGTGAGGCCGGTCACGAAAAGGTTATACCCCGGCTTGTCTACCTCTAGACCGAAGCGGATCGCCTCTTGGGCCCGGTCTTGCCCGATGAAATGGTCAAGGGGAGCTAGTTCGTCGGTACACTGGAAAGCGAAGGATTCCAAGTCCCGTTTCCAGGTGGTCTTGTCCCAGGCCACCCGAAATTTTTCCGTCAGATCTTCATTTTTTGCGCCGATAGGGCTAGTCTTGCTCCTAGTCATTGAATCCTCCGGTGGACTCCGGTAAGTTGGCTCGCGTGTCCATCTCTTTGCTGAACAACATTATACATTTTGGACTATGCGAGGCTTGGAATGGACTCGGCGCCGGCATTACGGACGACTGGCTCCGATTACCGGTGCTGGTCCGGCTTTCCGGTCTTTGTTAAATCAGATTGCTTTTATGTCCACCTAGGTTCAACATTTGTTGTATTGACGCAAATCTGGACATAACATCTCTTATCTCTAGGCACGAATCACGCGTGATTCGGGTTGACACGCAAATTGCGCTAGGTCTACAATTTTGCCAGAGCAACGGACGAATTTCGGAGGCCACTAACTGCATGCTCGAGATGACCGTAGATAGCATCCGGGTCAGCCCACAGAATTACCAGCGCGTCGTGATTCTCAAAGAGAAAGCATCAGACAGGTATTTACCTATCTGGATCGGCCCGGCGGAAGCCGATGCCATCGCGGTTAAGCTCCAGGACCTAAGTGTGCCCCGGCCTCTGACCCACGACCTCTTGGGGACGATCATCGACTCTCTTGGCGGCACCATCGACCACATCTTAGTAAGCGATATTGAAAATGACACATTCTTCGCCAAGATCACCATCCAGGCTAATGGCGAGTCCAAAGAGATCGATTGCCGGCCCAGCGATGCCGTGGCCTTGGCGGTGAGGGCCAAGGTTCCCATCTACGCTAACGAAGAAGTCATGGACAAGGCAGGAATCCGTTTGGATAAGGAGACCGGCAAGCCTCTGGGACAAGATACGGCCAGCAGCGATTCCCCGTCGGAGGCCCCCAGAGAAGTGAAGCCGGAAGAACTGAAGAGCATGTCCGCTTTCACTGATTTCATCGACTCCCTCGACCTTGAGGACTTTGGCAAGCAATCTGGCGCCCGTTGACCGCTGGGAGAATACGTCGAGCAACTGATAGCCTTGTCGCTAGTTCAGCAGGGCTGTTTTGTGTAATAGGGGCCAACGGATTTCATAATCTCAAGCCTAATTGACTTTTATAATACCCGGTGATAACATCCGGAACGCTCTGGCGGAGACATGAATCTGATGGCCTTGGTTCTACGCCTGACCGGGCTCGGATGGTACATCGCCATCTGCATAGTCATTGGTGTCGCAGGGGGCCTAGGTCTAGATAAGTTAACGGGTACCGTTCCCTTATTCACACTCTTGGGCACGGTATTGGGCAGCATTGTCGCGTTTTGGGGACTCTATAAAATGGTCCAACCGGTTCTCTACGGAATGAAATCCGGCGGATCCACCGGCGATAAGCGAGGGGAGCACTAGTGCCGACTGGCGCCTTGGCCAAAAAATTACTCCTATTCACAGGAGTAGGTCTGGTTGTATTGCTGCTGGTTGGTTTCATTTTTGGGGCTGTTGGTTCCGCCATGTTCGGTACCGACCAATTCTTGGACAAGCCGGAGATCCACCTTCCCCCACAGCCGATCTTCCCCGCGGACGTTCGCGACGAACACCTTGGACTGTTGCAAGTTGAGGGTGAGGACCACGGTGAAGACGCGGAAGCGCACTTCACACCCCTCGGCGCTACCGAGTTCGCGGTAACCAACACACTCCTATCCTCTTGGTTCACCACTGTCGTTCTGATCCTTATCTTCGTGACGGCCGCACGTCGCCGCTCCGTTATTCCAGGACGATTCCAGGGATTTGTTGAGATGATGATCGAGGGCGTCTTAGGGTTCGCCGGCAGCGTACTGGGACCCGAGATGGCCCGGAAGACTTTCCCCGTAGTGGCAACGATTTTCTTCTTCGTGCTGTTCAACGCCTGGTTAGCGTTGCTTCCTTTCTACCAATTTCTGGGTTTCACCCAAGATGGCGAAATCAAAGCCCATTTCCTCCGTTCCGCAGGCACAGACATAAACATGCCTCTGGCTCTGGCCTTGATCTCATTTGTTTTCGTCGAGTATTGGGGGTTCCGGGCCCGCGGTTTTAGTTACCTGAAGAAATTCTTTCAGTTAGGCAAGATATTCCGGGGCAAGCCCTCGGGTCTGATCGACGCCTTCGTGGGATTCTTGGAATTGACCAGCGAACTCGTCCGCGTGGTCAGCTTCACTTTCCGGCTCTTCGGCAACATGACTGCCGGCGAGATTCTGGTGGTGATGATCACCTTCTTGGTGCCGTTCGTCGCCACCCAGTTCGTGTTCGGACTCGAGTTACTGGTGGGCCTGATTCAAGCGGTGATCTTCGCCGGGTTGACTCTGGTGTTTCTGTCGGTGGCCACCAGCCATGAAGAGCATTAGACCTATAAAAATTACACTAGAAATAAGCCTAATCATCCGGATCGCCAATGCGCGGCCGGAATTCGTACAATCGACATTAAAGAGGTCAGGAGGAGAACAGTAATGGACTTGGTTCTGTTGCAAGCAGCTGATGAGGCACTGAAATTCAGCGAACTAGGCAAATTCATCGGGGCTGGTATTGCCATCGGTCTCGGTGTGATCGGCCCAGGAATCGGCATCGGGATCCTGGGATCAGGAGCCATGGGCGCCATCGGCAGGAACCCCGAAGCCGCGGGCGCAATCACGACAAACATGATCTTGGCCATCGCGTTCGCAGAGGCTTTGGGCATCTACGCGCTGATCACGGCCGTGATCCTACTATTCGTGGTCTAGCATGGTACTGCTAGGAGTAACCGAGCTAGGGGTAAATCTACCTAGCTTAGTCGCATACTTAATCAACTTCATCCTCCTACTGGGCATCCTTGGCGTCTTCGCCTACAAGCCCCTGATGCGGATGCTGGATGAGCGGACGGAGCGGATCCGGGAGAGCCTTGAAGCGGCCGACCTCGCACGGCAGGAAGCTGCCAATGCCCAGGAGGCTATTCAGGAGCAGATAACCGAGGCCCGGCGTGAAGGTCAACGCATCATGGACCAAACACGGGAAGCGGCGGAACGGTTCCGGACCGAGGAGATGGAAAAGGCACGCCAGGAGGCCGAGGCCTTCGTGGAACGGGCCAGATCGGACATCCAACGGGAGCGGGACACCGCCCTCCAAGAGGTTCGGGCCAGTTTCGGCGACCTAGCCATCACCGCGGCTGAACGTGTCATCCGAAGTTCTCTGGACCGTACGGCCCATGAGAGCCTTATCGCTCAGGTACTGGAAGAAGGCGAATCCCTGAGAAGGGGCTAAGGGAGACCGTGGCCCAACAACTCTCAGGAATACGTTACGCACAAGCCATTTTCGATCTGGCGCTGGAAAACAACCAGGTAGAACAGTGGGGCGAGGACTTGGCAGTGGTGGCAGAGGTGTTTGAGGACGCCGATTTCGCCGCTCTCATGAAACACGCCGATATGCCTGCTGCCGACAAACTGGCGGCCACGGCATCTGTCTTGGCCGGAGTTAACTCTTTGGTCCGGAACTTGGTTGACCTTTTGATTTCCAAAAACTCTGTGGACGCCCTAGCCGGCGTATATTCCAGTTACACGGAATTACTGGACAGTCATCTGGGGCGGCAACGGGTAGAGATCACCACCGCCGTGCCACTGGAAAGCGCCGAGACTGAGCGCATTAATAGCTTTGTTACCGGGTTGGTCCGCCGCGAAGTCGTGTTGACCACCAAAGTCGATGAATCGATCCTCGGTGGCTTGGTGATTCAGATCGGCGACCGGCTGCTGGACGGCAGCACCAAAGCCCGGTTGGACGGGCTCCGAAACCGCTTGCACACGGAGATTGCCGCCTCGGCGTAGCAGTCCCGATTTAATCGTTAGTCAATAAGGAGAACCTCTGATGGCGACCAGAGGACAGGACATAGTCTCACTGATAAAGCGTCAGATCGAAGAATTTGGCAGAGATCTGGCACTAGTGGATGTGGGCACGGTCGTCCAGGTGGGCGACGGTGTTGCCAGCATCCAAGGCCTTCAGGGCGTCCGTTCCAACGAGTTGTTGGACTTCGGGAACGACGTACTGGGTCTGGCCCTGAACTTGGAATCAGACATCGTGGGAGCGGCCATCTTGGGTGATCCCAACGCTGTCAAAGAAGGCCAACGGGTACAGTCCACCGGCAGGATCATCGAGGTCCCCGTGGGCGACGCTCTGATCGGCCGTGTGGTCGACCCCTTGGGCCGGCCCCTGGACGGGAAGGGTGCTGTGGAGACCACGGGCACCAGGTCAGTTGAGAAAGTGGCCCCAAACGTGGTGGCGCGCCAGTCTGTCGACCAGCCGGTGCAGACCGGCATCAAAGCCGTCGACTCGATGATTCCCATCGGCCGCGGCCAGCGGGAATTAATCATCGGTGACCGCTCCACCGGCAAGACCGCCATCGCTCTGGACACCATCATCAACCAGAAGGGCGGAGACCTGATCTGCATCTACGTGGCCATCGGCCAGAAGCAGGGTAAAGTCGCCCAGGTCGTGGGGTCCCTGGAAGCGGCCGGCGCTATGGAACACACGATCGTCGTCACCGCCGGAGCGTCCGACTCAGCTCCTCTGCAATACATCGCACCCTACGCCGGTTGCGCCATGGCCGAAGAGTTCATGGGCCAAGGCAAAGACGCCCTAATCGTATATGACGACCTGACGAAACACGCCTGGGCTTACCGCCAGATGTCGCTATTGCTGCGCCGCCCGGCCGGTCGCGAGGCCTATCCCGGAGACATCTTCTACCTACATAGCCGCTTGTTGGAGCGGTCCGCCCGGCTTGATGAAGCCAACGGCGGCGGCTCAATCACCGCTCTGCCGATAATCGAGACCCAAGCCGGCGACGTTTCGGCGTACATCCCAACCAACGTTATCTCCATAACCGACGGCCAGATCTACTTGGAGCCAGAGTTGTTCAACTCCGGCATCCGACCGGCAGTGAACGTGGGACTGTCCGTGTCCCGCGTGGGCGGCGCGGCCCAGACCAGGGCCATCCGCAAGGTTGCCGGTCAGCTTCGGCTGGCCTTGGCGCAATACCGGGAACTGGCCACCTTCGCTCAGTTCGGCACGGCCGATCTTGACGCCGCCACCAGGGCCCAGTTGGCGAGGGGCCAATTGGCCACCGAGGTGCTCAAACAGGCGCAGTATGTGCCGCTATCGTTGGCCAACGAAGTAGTTGTCCTGTTCGCGGTTAACGAAGGCCTGATGGAAGACGTGGAGATTGAGAAGGTCGGCGCATTCGAGGAACAGCTCCTGCGTTACGTCGCTGGCAACCACCCCGACATCCTGACCGCCATCGACGACTCCAAAGACATCTCCGATGAGGTGTCGGCCAACCTGACCAAGGCGATCAACGATTTCAAGCCGACTTTTACCGGCTAGATAGATTTGGATCATAGAAAGATAAATGCCTAGCGTTAGAGACATACGACGGCGCATCCGCAGCGTAGACAACACGGCCAAGGTGACGAACGCCATGTCACTCATCGCCGCCTCCAAGATGCGGCGCGCCCAGAACTCCGTGCTTGAAGGAAGGCCGTACTCGGTCAAGATCCAAAGCGTCATCGCCCACTTGGCCGCCCAGCCCATGGACGACGATGCCGGGTCCCAACCGTTGCTGGCCGTCCGTACAGTGGAAAAATCCACCGTGCTGATGATCAGCCCCGACCGTGGTCTGTGCGGAGGCCTGCACGCCAACCTGAACCGGCGGGTGGGGAATTTCATATTGGAGCAAGAGGTCCCGGTACAGGCCATCGCCGTTGGCCGCAAGGGCCGCGATTTCATGGCGCGCACAAACCAGGACCTAAAGGCGACCTTCACCGACCTCGGCGAGACACCACAACTGATCGACACAAACGCCATCGCACACATGATCATCGAATCCTACTCAGCCGGCGAGACTGACGAAGTCTACCTGGCCTACACGAATTTCGTTTCGACCATGATCCAAGAGCCGGTGATCGAAAAACTGCTGCCCATCTCCCCGGCGGAATTAACCGCCGCTGAGAGCGTGGGTTACATCTACGAGCCAGATAACCTGGCCGTGCTGCAAAACTTGCTGCCTCGATACATTGAGATGCAGGTCTACCACGCCATCTTGGAAGCCATAGCCAGCGAACAATCGGCGCGGATGGTGGCCATGCGGGCCGCCACCGACAACGCCAGCGAGCTTGCCAGTGACCTGACTCTGACCATGAATAAACTGCGGCAGGAAAGCATCACCAACGAACTGTTAGATCTGATCGGCGGCCAGATAGCCTTAGAAGGGTAGAAATACCTCAATATTAAGCAAACCTTAAATCAAAGGCTAGATTCACGCCGTAGCCAGTAACCCTTTATCAGGAGAAGCCAATGGCCACCGGAAAAGTCGTCCAAATAATCGGCACCGTAGTAGACATAGAGTTCCCCGCGGACGAACTTCCCAATCTGTTCGACGCGCTTGAGTTGGACAACGTGGGAGAGAAGTTGGTGCTGGAAGTGCAGCAGCACATCGGCAACAACTGGGTCCGTTGTTTGGCCCTGGGCGCCACCGACGGACTGGCCCGTGGCATCGAAGTAAACGATACCGGCCAGAAGGTCAGCGTTCCCGTGGGTCCGGAGACCTTGGGGCGACTGTTCGACGTTACCGGCACACCATTGGATAACCTGGGCCCCGTGGAAGCGGCCGTACATTGGCCCATCCACCGCGACCCACCTCCCTTCGATGACCAGAACCAGACTGTCGACATCCTGGAGACCGGCATCAAGGTCTTCGACCTGATCACCCCCTTCATGAAGGGCGGCAAGATTGGCGCCTACGGCGGGGCCGGGGTCGGCAAGACAGTTATCATTCAGGAACTGATTCGCAACATCGGCGCCGTTCACCAGGGTGTTTCGGTGTTCGCCGGCGTCGGTGAGCGGTCCCGTGAGGGCAATGACCTGTGGCACGAGATGCAGGACTCCGGCGTGCTGGCCAGCACCGTGTTGGTGTTCGGCCAGATGAACGAGTCTCCCGGCGTCCGCGCCCGCATCGGGCTGACCGGGCTCACCATGGCCGAGTTCTTCCGGGACGAGCAGAACCAAGACGTGTTGCTCTTCGTCGATAACATCTACCGGTATATTCTGGCGGGTATGGAGGTCTCAGCGCTGTTGGGACGGATGCCCTCGGCCGTGGGTTACCAGCCGACACTCAGCACTGAGATGGGCGCCCTGCAAGAGCGCATCACCTCCACCAAGTCCGGCTCGATCACGTCGTTCCAAGCCATCTACGTGCCTGCCGACGACTACACCGACCCCGGCATCGTTACAACATTTGGCCACCTTGACGGCGTCGTGTCTTTGGAGCGGGCATTGTCCGCCCAGGGCCTCTACCCGGCTGTGGACCCTCTGGCTTCCTACTCCAGGATATTGGAGCCCGGAATCGTGGGCGAAGAGCACTACAACCTGGCTCGTGGAGTCCAGCAGGTGCTGCAGCGCTACAAGGACCTCCAAGACATCATCGCCATCCTTGGAATTGAGGAGCTGTCGGAAGAGGACAAGCAGACCGTGTTCCGCGCCCGGAAGATCCAGCGGTTCCTGACCCAGCCATTCTTCGTAGCCGAAACGTTCACAGGCCAGGCTGGCAAGTACGTGCCGCTGCGCGAGACGGTCCGGGGCTTCGCCGAAATCCTGTCCGGCCAGCACGACGACCTGCCCGAGCAGGCCTTCTACATGGTGGGCACTATCGATGAGGCGGTTGAAAAAGCCGCCGAGATGGCAGGGCAGGGATAACTGACCAATTATGCCCCTGATTGATGAGGTAAGGAACTAATACGCCACCATGCCTATGATGCTGGAAATAATCACTGCCGAGCGCCAAGTCTTTTCCGATGAGGTAGACATGGTTGTCGCTCCCGGGATCGACGGGCAACTAGGGATCCTTCCCAGACACGCCCCATTGATGACCATGCTCAAGCCCGGCGCGCTGACGGTGCGTAAGGCAGGCGAGGAAGACATGTACGTGGCCGTGTCCGGAGGCTTCATGGAAGTCCTGGGCAACCGCGTCAGCATTTTGGCCGACGCCTGCGAGCGCTCCGATGAGATCGACGAAGAGCGCGCCCAACAGGCGGTACAGCGGGCACAAGAGCGGCTCGCGAACCGAAGTGAAGACATGGAGTTGGAAAGGGCGATGGCATCGCTAAGGAGGGCCCAAGTGCGGGTCGACCTGGTGCGCCGCCGCCGTCCCCGGGGCGGTCAGCCCCCTCCCGGAGTAGGCGGAACTACAGCTTAGTAAATTGTAAAAAGGCCCCGTCCTTCGCATGAAGGACGGGGCCTTTTCTGTTGTTGTTTAGCGGCACCCTTCACGTCATTAAAGCGAACGCTGGAATCCCGGAGACGAGTCCGGCGATTGCTAGAGGACTAAATCGAATCCCCGCCCTCACCTTAACCCCCTCCCATGCGTGGGAGAGGGAACTTCTCTTCGTCATTCCAGCGAAAGCTGGAAGCCACGCATTAGTATGTTAGAAGAGGCAACTTCGAACCCTCGAACATGAAACCAGTGGGTTTCGGCTTTCGCCGGAATGACGAAGAGCTAGTCCTCGCTGATGTAGTAGGTCATGGACTGTAGGGATAGGACCGGGTCGATGTTGCGGATGCGGATGCCTTCGCGAACCTGGGGCGTTATGGGAGCGTAATTGAGGATCGCCCGGACTCCGCAAGCCACCAACTGGTCAACAACGTTCTGAGTGTATTCCACCGGGACCGCTACGATGCCGATACTGATCTTTTCACTTTGAACTACCCGGTCCAACTCATCCATCTTCCGCACTGTAAGCCCACCGACCGTTTCACCGACCACGCTGTCGTTAAGATCAAACGCGGCGACCAGATGAAAACCGTCTGGGTTGAATCCGGGATAGCTTAAGATGGCCCGTCCCAGCCGGCCGACGCCAACTACCGCCACGTTCCATGGGGAATTAATGCCAAGTATTTGGCGTAGGCGGTCCAACAAGTCGCTCACGCTGTAGCCGCGACCCTGCTTGCCGAACCGGCCGAAATAGCTGAGGTCCTTGCGGATCTGGGCGGGGGTTACCTGGAGTTTCTCGCCCAATTGCTGGGAGCTGACCACCTGGGTCCCGTCATCCAGCAGCCGGTTGAGTATCCGCACGTATTGCGGAAGCCGACTGATGACGACCTCGGGCACTTCCGAGCGGGTCTGTCGAGATTCAGAGTTGGGGGCCATGGCGTTTTAGTTCCCTCACCGACGGAATTCTATTGGCGAAATAACCAATTCAGAACCCCAGAGGGTGAACCCGGACATCTATTTGGGCAATCTACGACGTTAAATCGGACTGCCGTTGCCTATAATCTATAATGTACGTTCGATGCTAGTCAAGAATGCCGATGGATGTTCGCCGCTGATTCCGCGCGGGGCCGGGAGTAAATTTTGCACATAGGTGTTTGTCGAATCATGCTCCATCTTCCCGATTCAGCCAGTCTTAAAGACAAGCGGCAGGTGGCGCGTTCTCTCTCGGCCCGCATCCGCAACACCTTCAACGTCGCGGTGGCCGAGGTGGCGGACCAGGAACTATGGCAACGGCTAACCCTGGCCGTTTGCTGCGTTAGCACCGACTCGGCCCACGCCAACGAGATGGTCTCTAAGGTAGTCGCATTTATCGAAGAGTCTCGACAGGACTTGGAGTTGCTGGACTACCAGACCGAGATCATCTCCGGTGTCTGAACCAAGTCTAGACTCAAAACCCGGCAAGAAATTCGTTTATCGTGCCCCAGAACTGGTCCGGGTTTACCTCATGGGTGTTGTTGTGTGCCGCCCCGTCCAAGGTCTGGAAGCGTTTTGGCTGGTTGGCGGCTTCGTAGAGTTTCCGGCCTTGTGATATGGGGACCAGGTCGTCTTCATCGCCGTGGAGCACCAGCAGAGGGACGTTTAGCTGCCTGATGCGGGCGACGTTGTCATAATGGTTACGGACCAGCCAGCCAACCGGTGGGAAGGGCAGCGTCAGCTTGGCCATGTCCCGCACAGAAGCGAAGGGCGACACTAAGATCATCGCCATCGGTGGCTGGGTCAACGCCAGTTCTACTGACAATGCCGCGCCTAGAGAGTTGCCCATGAAGACGATCCGCTCTTTATCGACATCTGGGCGGGAGGCGAGGTATTCCATGGCCGCCCGGGAGTCCAAGTGGGTGCCCTTTTCAGACGGACTGCCCTCGCTTTCGCCGTACCCCCGGTAATCGAAGATAAATATGTTGACGCCAGTCCGGTGATGGGCCAGAGCCAGTTCGCTGATGCGGTGACCGTTGTTCCCGCCGTTGCCGTGAAACCAGAGCCACGTGATGTCTGTACCGGGTTTTCCGGGGATGAACCAGCCCTGCAGGGTCAGGCCGTCGGAGGTCTTGATGCGGACGTCTTCGTAATCCAGATTGACGTCGTTGGGCGTGTACAACAGCTCTGCCACCGGGAAGAATACGAACCGCTTTTCCAACTGGGTCCAAAGCACGATGAAGGTCACTCCATAGGCGATTGACGTCCCGACGGCAAGGCGGACCAAGAGCCAACGGACGCGCCAAATCATGGGATTAGCCGTCGTCACTACCTAGGTTATTCGGTCGAGTAGTCGCGCTTTGGGTTCAACCCGATGCCGATGCGCCCCGGCTGGCCAACAACTCGATCAACCCTTCGGAGAAGTCCCGTTTGATGAGAACAGCGTCGCTGCCAAGATCGCGGGCTTTACGCAGGGTGTCCGGCTCGCCGTGGGGGCCGTAGGCGACAACCTTGGTTCCTGCTGCTTTGCCTCTCTTGAGACATTCCAAAGCCTCGGTCCAGACCGGTTCATCTATCTCCAGGTCGACTAATACCAGCGGCACGTCGTGAGACCCCACGGCCTCCATAAGACGCGCGGCGGTGGAGGCGCTGACAGTATCCATGCCGCCGGCCTCGGCTGCCGCTTCGATGCGGGGCATGAAGAACAGGTTGCTGGTCAGTACCAGTACGGTCTGTTTGTCGGCCATGCCGCCCTTTATCTTCCCGCAGCCTGGCCAGGGAATGGCTCAGCAGGCACGGCCTTGGGATAGCTTTGCTGTTCTTCCTCGATGGACTTCAATCGACCGACCATGTCGCGCACCTGAGAACGGTCCGCCTGGCATTTGGAGCACCACACCTGCTCATTGGTGGTGAGCATCATGTTGTCCTTCTTGACCGTCACGGTCTCGAACTCGGTACCGCACTCGGCGCAGGAACTGACGATTTCTACTTCATTTATCGGCATTGGTTAATCATAGCTCCAGACTGTCTGCCAGGATCTCCAGGACGTCTTTGGCTTCTTTCTCGGATTCTAACCCCTTGGCTTGGATTCCCTCAGCCATCATCTGGACACAGAATGGGCAGGAGACGCCCACTGTGTCAGCCTCGGTCTCCAGGAATTGGTCGGTGCGGGCGTGGTTCACCCTGGTGCCCTGACTCTCTTCGATCCACATGTGCCCACCGCCGGCGCCGCAGCAGAATCCCCGTTCGCGGCAACGTGAACCCATCTCCACTAGCTTGAGGCCCGGAATCGCCTTGGCCACGTCCCGGGGCTCGTCGTAGACCCCGTTGTGCCGGCCCAAGAAGCAGGAGTCGTGGTAGGCCATGGTGACGTTCATCATCTTCACAGGCTTGATACTACCCTTTTTGATTAGTTGGTCCACGAACTGGCTGTAGTGCAGCACCTCGAATTTCCCACCCAACTGGGGGTACTCGTTCTTCATGGTGTTGAAGCAATGGGGGCAGGTCGTCACTACCTTCTTCACGTTATAGCCGTTCATGGTGTCGATATTCTGCTGGGCCAGTATCTGGAACAGGTACTCGTTGCCCATGCGGCGGGCCGGGTCGCCGGTGCAGGTCTCCTCGTCGCCCAGGATGGCGAAGTCCACTTTGGCGGCCTTCAGTATCTTGGCCATGGACCGGGCGATGGCCTGGCTGCGCTGTTCCAATGCCGGGGTGCAACCAACCCAGAACAGCACCTCAGCGTCCGGTTTCTCAGCCAGGGTGGGCACTTCAAGGCCCTCAGCCCAGTCGGTCCGGGAATACTGGGTGCCGCGCCAGGGATGGCCTCGCTGCTCCAAGCTGAGGAGGGCATTCATGGCCGATTCAGGGGCTTTGGACTCTTCTAGTACTAGGTGGCGGCGCATGTCCATGATGGTCGGCACGTGCTCCACAGCCACGGGACATTCTTCTATACAGGCCCCGCAGTTCAGGCAGTCCCATATAGACGTCTCGGAAATCACGCCCTCCAAGATGGGAAAAGGTTCTACGTGCTCCGGGTTCCGCTCACCCTGATGGCCGATGGCCACCATGTGGTCCTTGAGGTTTTCCACGATGTGCATCGGCGAGAGCTGCTTGCCCGTTAGATTGGCCGGGCATGCGTCGGTGCAGCGGCCACAGACTGCGCAGGCGTAGCCGTCCAGCAGCTGCTTCCAGGTGAAGTCCTGGACGCGCCCAGCGCCGAATTTCTCGGTGTTTTCCAGGTCCATAAAGGGAAGCGCCCCCTTGGGTTCCAAGGACCGGAAATACGCGTTCACCGGAGCGGCAAACATGTGCATGTGTTTGGTGAACGGGATATAGACCGTGAAGATCAGGATGATGGACAGATGCGACCACCAGAATACGCCCTGAAGGGTGTTGGCGGCGCTCACTCCGATTCCCCAGTCGGTGAACAGTTCTCCGAGGGCTTTACCGATGAAAACGTCTGCCTCGGGGCCCGTACCGCCCTGGGCCACCCAGAATGCGTGGGTCAAAATGGTGGACAACATAAGTCCCATGATGAGGACCACGATGATCAGTGCATCGGAGTGTCGGGTCAAGTCGAAGGCCAGGCGGCTGGGGGTGAGCACCCATCTACGAACGAAAGCCCAGACCAACACCACGGCCAATACAGCGGCCAAGATGTCCAGATACTGGCTGTATACCCTTACTCCGGTCTCCGTGAGCAGCCATTCCGGGAACCCGCCCTTGGCCGATGCGGCGAAGACGAAGATGACATAGCTGAGCATGAAGGTCAGGAAGCCCCAGAAAATGGTGGCATGGCCGATGCCGGCGTAGTCGCCGTACTTCACCCGCTGCAAAACCTTCTGCTGGCCCAGGGAGATCAGCAGAGCGCCCTTGAGACGTTCCAGTGGACGATCGAACCGCGCAGTCTCTTTACCCTGGAGCACCAGGCGGACAACCCTGTGGTAGAAAGCGTAATGGAAAATCGCTAGGGCTAGCCCCAGCAGCACGAATACGCCAACCCACAGGGGCAGCGCGCCGATATCTCCAGGAGGGACCAAACTCAACACCCACTTCGCTGGACGGTGGCCCGTCCAGGCAGTTATTCACTCGTTCAAACGATTTTCCACGGCCCTCAGTTTAGCATGATTCAGGCGTGTCTCACCTGAATGAAAGGCGGCTGAATCGTCGGGTTCGCCGGGGGTAGGCTGTTGTGCTTCGGTATGGGTCTGGTGGCGAGTATTTCACCCTAACCCTAACCCTAACCCTACGTGGAGAGGGAATTAATCGGCTTTAGCCTAAAAGTCTTTGATCCGGGGGATCACTTCCCGGCCTAATAGTTCGATCTGCTTTAGGACCTGCTCTTGAGGCATGCCCGGCCATTGCATGCGGCAGATCATGTGGTTGACGCCTAGCTCGTCGGCGTAGCGGCGGAACTCGGAGACGATATCGTCGGGCGAGCCCAGCAGGAACCGGTCTTTGGCCAGGTCCTGGTAGGGCACGCTAAAGCTTTCGTTGCCGGGCAATGCCTTGTCCTGGCCCCAGGCGGCATAGGCCTGGTATTTGCCCTCAAGGAAGGGCTGGCTCTCTATGAAGGCCGTCTCCCGGTCCCGGGCAACGTACATCTCGCGCATCATGGGCAGTTCATCCGGGACCGGTTGCCCGAACTCGTCCAAGGCCGCTTTGTACCTGGTCCATTGATCGGCCACCATGGGCACGGTGGCGTGGGGGTTTATCAGCCAAGGGTAGCCCCAGCGGGCGGCCCGGCGGATGGCCACATCGTTGTTGGCGGCGACCCAGATGGGGGGATGCGGTGCCTGGACAGGTCTGGTGCTGATCTTGGTCTTGGGGACAGTGTAATACTTTCCGTTGAACTCGACTTCGTCCTCGCTCCATAGCTGTTTGATCAGGTCCATGGCCTCGTTCATGCGCCCGACCCGTTCCCCGCGTTCTATCCCAAATGCGGTGTACTCCTCGTCCCGGTAGCCCAGGCCGACACCGAATACGAACTTCCCATTGGTGATGCAGTCCAGGGTAGCGATGCTTTCGGCCAATTCCACCGGGTTATGAAGAGGGACCAGTATGACGGTGGCGGCCACTTGCATATCGCCGGCCTCAGCGGCCAGACGGGACAGCAACGGGAACACCGTGCTCATCTGATAGGGGGCGGCTAGGTAGTGCTGGCCTGTAGCGATTAGACTGAAACCGACGTCGCGGGCCGCCCGCACCTGTTCCGCGCTGTCTTGGATCTTTTGCGGCATGGACTCTCCGGGTAAGTATTGGTTGGTGACGAAAAATCCTAGTTTCAATGGGTCTCCTCTTGGGCCGCCGGTGGCCGGTTCAAAGTGTGCAAAACAATCGCAAACGGGAAACTCCGCCCGGCCATGTATTCTAATCTTTGGGTAATTTCCGAACAACCCTAAAAATCCCTTGCCTAGCCTGGGCATAAGCAGTAGAATCCGCCATTGACTCCGGGTTCTTTAACTCAACTAATTCGTAGGAGTAGCATGAAGATCGCACGCTTCCGCAGCAATGGAAGGACCGCATTCGGGGTGGTCCAGGGTGATGAGGTGGTGGAGATCCGAGGCAGTATTTTTACCCGATTCCGCCTGACCGACACCAAATACCCGCTGCAGGACGTGAAGCTCCTACCTCCAACCGAACCATCCGAAATTTGGTGCCCCGGCCTTAATTTCGCCAACCATTTGGAATTCGCCGCCGGGGTATTGGGCGACAAGAACCCCACTGTGCCCGAGCACCCCGAGCCCTGGATCAAGGCAAGGGGGTCTCTCACCGGCACTGAAGAGCCGATCGTTCTCCCCAGCGACTCAACCGACGTTCATTACGAAGGTGAGGCTGTCGCGGTCATCGGTAAACTGTGCCACCGCGTTACTGCACAGGATGCCCCAAAATATATCCTGGGATACACCTGCGGCAACGATGTCAGCGACCGCACCTGGCAGAAAGACGATTGGACATTTTGGCGGGCCAAGGGCGCCGACACTTTTGCGCCGGTGGGCCCTTGGATCGATACCGATGTCGACCCCCAGAAGCTGGAGATGATCGTCCGCCTGAATGACGAAGAGGTACAGCACGGCCACACAGAGGAGATGTTATTCAGCTTTGCCGAGATCGTGAGCTACATCAGCCAACAGGTGACCCTGCGGCCGGGAGACCTGGTCTTCTCGGGCAGCACCGGTGTTACGGTTGCCCTGAAACCCGGGGACAAAGTTGCTGTTGAGATTCCGAACATCGGTGTGCTTCGAAATTCGGTTGAAGCGGAAGCCGCCTAAGGCGTACTCAAGACCCAGTATGGATAACAAGAGGCCCTCCCGCAACAACGGGAGGGCCTCTTGTTATCAGCCGAAATTAGTCCGGATCAGAAACGGAGCATTCCCGTCAGGGCTTTGACGCCGCCGCGGGGACCCACTACCGCGAGGCGCATCTTGTCGTCATTCAAGAAGTTTTTCGCCACCCGGGCGATATCAGCAGGAGTCACGGCGTCCAAAGATTCCACCACTTCCTCGGGAGTTCGGACGCTGTCTTGAAGCAGTTCCTGGGCGCCGAGCCAAGAAGCGACGGCGCGGGTGTCTTCCATACGGAGCAAGAGCCGTCCTTTGGAGTACTCTCTAGCCTTGTTGAGTTCCTGTTCGCTGGGCGCTTGGTGCATGCCCTGAAACTCTTTGACGATGGTCTTCACGGCATCGTTGGTCTTGCTGGGTTCGACTCCGCAGTAGACGACCAGAGCTCCGGTGTCCCGGTAGTTGCTGCTGGAACTATGTACGTCGTAGGCCAGGCCCTGTTCCTCCCGTAGATTCAAGAACAGGCGGCTGCTCATACCGTCTCCCAAGATCGTGTTCATCAGGTTGAAGGCATACCGGTCCGGGTGAGTTAGGGACAGGCCCGGCACTCCCAGGCACAGATGGGTCTGGTCGCTGTGGCGTCGCTCAACCTTCACCAAGGGGCCCTCGACATTGTCGGTGGCCAGTTCCCAGTCCAACGACTCCAGAGGCTTCCAGTCGCGGGTGGTCTCGGCCAGCATGTCCACCACTTCCTCGTGGGTCACGTTGCCGGCGACCGCCACAACCGTGTTGGCCGGGTTGTACTGCTGGTGCATGTATTCCCGGATATCTTTCTGCTGGATATCGGCCACCGTCTCCAGAGTGCCGCCGACGTCGCGGCCCATGGCTTGGTCCGGCCACATCGCCTCGTCGATCAGCAGGTCCACCCGGTACGACGGCTGGTCGTAGGTCATCCGAAGCTCTTCCTGGATCACCTCGCGCTCTTTCTCCACCTCTTCCGGGTCCAGGCGGGAGTTGAGCACCATATCCATGAGTACGGCGAACGCGGTCTTGTAATGGAGACGGGCTACTTTACACCAGAAGACGGTCATCTCCCGGTCGGTGCTGGCGTTCATCACGCCGCCGACGCCCTCGATGGCCTCGCTGACCGCACGGGCGGTGGGCCAACTCTCAGTGCCCTTGAATGGTAGGTGTTCGATAAAATGGGAAACGCCGGCCAGTTCGTCGGACTCGTAACGTGAACCGGCCCCAACGCAGATGACCATGGAGATCGACTGAGTATGGGGCATCGTTGATGTCAGGACGCGCAGCTTGTTATCCAGTACAGAACTTTGGTACATGTACTCCTCGGGCCTTCCTTAGTGATCGATCGTTGTGGTGGTTACGACTTGAGCCAGTCCACGTCGCCGGACAGGTCCGCCGGATGCGACCGAGAGGAGAAATCTGCGTGGCGGCGGCGGGCCTCGCCGATGGTGGTGTCGTCTCCGTGGCCGGGGTAGACGGCGGTGTCATCGGGCAGGGGCAGAAGCTTGGAGGTGATGCTGTTCAGCAGTTGTACGAACGCCTCGGGGCTGCGGGACTTACCGGGGCCGCCGGGGAACAGCGTGTCGCCGGAGAACAGGTGCTTGCCAACCAAGAAACAGGAGGCGCCGTCGGTGTGGCCAGGGGTATCCAAAACGTGAAGTTCTTGGTTGCCGAACTTGATGACTTTGCCATCGGTCAGGTCTATCTCCGGTGGACGGGGCAGGGCGTGGGCGTCGGCCGGGGAGATCCCCACCGGAGCGTCTACCTTGCCGGTGATCTCGCCAAACCCGGCCAGGTGGTCACCGTGATTGTGGGTGATCAAAATCGCTTTGATATTCTCGTCGGTGATGGCCCCCAGCAATTTATCGGGTTCCCCTGGGGTGTCAATCAGGATGCATTCATTGGTCTCGGGGCAGGTGATCAGGTAGCCGTTATTCATCATGGTGCTCATTCCGGCAACCTTGGTGATCTTCACTTCGCCGTCATAGTGCAGTGCCATATCGCATCTCCCGGTGGTCGTTCTTCATATGTCTCGTCTCGCTGATTCTATCAGAGACGGGCATCCATATCGCCGAGCTAATCACCAACCGCCGCAACGGCCGGTTCCTTGGCTTTGGATTTACTTGGAGTCTTAGCAGCCTTTCTCACGGGACCCTTGGCCGGTTTGGTGGCCGGAGCGGCCTTCTTCAACACTCGCTTCAGGTATTTGCCGGTGAATGACTTGGCATTGGCGGCCAACTGTTCGGGGGTGCCGGTGGCGATGAGTTTGCCGCCCTTATCGCCGGCGCCGGGGCCCAGATCGATAATCCAGTCCGAGTTCTTGATGACATCCAAGTTGTGCTCGATGAGTATGACCGTGTTTCCGGTGTCCACCAGCCGGTGCAGCACTCCCAGCAGGGCGGCGCAGTCGGAGAAAGAAAGCCCGGTGGTGGGCTCGTCCAACAGGTAAACGGTCTTGCCGGTGGCGCGGCGGGACAGCTCGGTGGCCAGTTTGACCCGCTGGGCCTCGCCTCCCGACAGCGTGGTGGCCGGCTGCCCCAGGCGGATATAGCCAAGGCCCACGTCCCGCATGGTCTCCAACTTGGGCTTGATCCGCGGGAAGTTGATGAAGAATTCCAACGCCTGGGCCACGGTCATGTCGAGGACTTCAGCGATGCTCTTTCCCCTTAGCGTTACCTCCAGCGCCTCCCGGTTGTAGCGCGCACCCTGGCATATCTCGCAGGGAACGGTGACATCGGGCAAGAACTGCATCTCTATCTGGTTGTAACCTTCTCCCTGGCAGGCCTCGCATCGGCCTCCCTTGACGTTGAAGGAGAACCGTCCCGGCGCATAGCCCCGCACCCGGGCTTCGGGCAGGCTGGCGAACAGGTCTCTGATGGGGGTGAAGGCCCCGGTGTAGGTCGCCGGGTTGCTCCGTGGCGTCCGGCCGATGGGCGATTGGTCGATGTTCACGACTTTGTCGACGCCCTCGATACCGAGAACATGTTTGTGTTCTCCGGGAAGGTCCCGGCCCTTGTTGATCACTTGGTTCAGCCTCTTGTAGAGAATCTCGTAGACCAGGCTGCTCTTTCCCGAGCCTGAAACTCCGGTCACTGAGACTAAACGACCCAATGGGAATTTAACGTCGATGTTCTTGAGGTTATTTTCTTTGGCCCCCTTCACCACAATCGCATCGCCGTTTCCCTTGCGCCGTTTCTCGGGGTAAGGGACGACCTTCCGGCCACTCAAATAGGCGCCGGTCAGGGAGTCTGGGTGCGCTTCGATCTCGGCAACGGTGCCGGTGGCGACGATGTGGCCGCCGTGCTCGCCTGCGCCGGGGCCAAGGTCGGCGATGAAGTCGGCAGCCCGCATCATGGCTTCGTCGTGCTCGACGACCAAGACGGTGTTGCCCAAGTCTTTCAGGCGGACCAGGGTGTCGATCAGCCGGTGATCGTCGTGGGGATGGAGGCCCACGGTGGGTTCGTCGCACACGTAGAGCACGCCGGTAAGTCCGGAACCGATCTGCGTGGCCAGTCGAACCCTCTGGGCCTCGCCACCGGAGAGAGTGCGGGCGGTGCGGTCCATGGTCACATAGTCCAGGCCGATACCTTCAAGGAACTTGACCCGCCCCTCGATCTCTTTCAAGACCTGGTTGGCGATGGTCTTCTCGCGGGTGGTCAATACCATTTTCTTGTGGGGGCCGGGGGCGTCGGGGTCGATATCCCTGATCCATTCGGCCGCCTGTCCGATATTCTTGGCGCAGACGTCCATTATCCCCAGTCCGCAGACTTTTACCGCCAGGGCCTCAGGGCGAAGCCGTTTGCCGCCGCAGGACTGGCAAGGGCGCGCCGACATATAGCGCTCAATCTGGTGGCGCATGTAGTCGGACTCGGTCCGTTTGTAGCGGCGTTCCAGGTTGGGGATCACGCCTTCGAATTTGGTGTCCCATTCGTAGCTCTGGCCACGGTGGGTCCGGTGACGGACGGTGACCTTCTTCTCGTCGTTCCCGTAGAGGATCATGTCCAGGTGTTTCGGGTCCAGGTCCTTGACCGGCGTTTTCGAAGAGAAACCGTTGGCCTGGGCCACCGACTCCATCAGGCTGATGTACCAACTGCTGGACGGTCCGCCTCGAGTCCAAGGCGCGATGGCCCCTTGGGACAGCGATAGTTCCTTGTTGGAGATGATCAGTTCTGGGTCCAACGAGAGCTTGAAGCCCAGCCCTGTGCAATCGCTGCAGGCGCCGTGGGGGCTGTTGAAACTGAATGTACGGGGCTCGATCTCCGGCAGGCTGGTGTTGCACTTAGTGCATGCGAACTGCTCGGAGAAGACCAGCGTCTCACCGCCCTCTACGTGGGCTTCGACCACGCCCTCGCCTTCGCGGAGGGCTGTTTCCACGGATTCGGCCACCCGGCCCACTTCGGTGTCGGGTCTAACGATCAGACGGTCAACGACCAGTTCGATGTAGTGCCACTTTTTCCGGTCCAGGTCCAGGTCGCCCATATCCTCCAGCATGAGAATCTCGCCGTTAACCCTGACCCGGACGAATCCAGATTGGCGGGCGGCCTCGAAAACGTCCCGGTGCTCGCCTTTCTTGCGGCGGATCTTGGGCGCCATCAGCGTGATACGGCTGCCTTCTTCCAGGCTCATGATGGCGTCGACGATCTGGGAGATGGTCTGCCGCTCGACGGGACGGCCGCACTTGGCGCAGTGGGGCAGGCCCACTCTGGCGAACAACAGACGGAGATAGTCGTAGATCTCGGTTACCGTGCCCACAGTGGAACGTGGGTTATGAGAAACACCTTTCTGGTCGATGGAGATGGCCGGCGAAAGGCCTTCGATATAGTCGACGTCCGGCTTGTCCATCCGGCCCAGGAACTGCCGGGCGTAGGCTGATAGGGATTCTACGTAGCGGCGTTGGCCCTCCGCGTAGATGGTGTCGAATGCTAGGGAACTCTTGCCGGAACCGGATACTCCGGTAATCACCACCAGCTTGTCACGGGGAATGGTGATATCTATGTTCTTGAGGTTGTGTTCGCGGGCGCCTTTTACGTGGATAAAATCCTGGGGCATACAGCTCCACCCTCACCCAATTATCGGCCCTTATTGTAACATCGTTATGACAAGCCAGGGCCACTAACCGGGTTGGCTGACTGATGTGATACAATCTATGCAGATTCGCGCAATACTGCGCTGAATTGAGATATTTTGGTAAACTAGGATACGATTATGACACGCGATGATGGACCGCATTCTCTCGGCGACACCATTCGGCGGCAGGTGCTGGAAAACATACCCGAAGACCCAGCGGTCGACTATCTCGAATTGCGCCGCAACACCGGCATGACTGAAGCTGACCTCGACCGGGCATTGGCGGACCTCGAGAACCTGGGCGTGATCAACAAAAAAAAGACGGCCAATCAGGTCCTCTATTGGAGGACAAGGGCCGGACAAGATAAAGAGTGGTATTCGTTGGACGACGCGGCAAGATACCTTTCAGTATCAAAGCGCACAGTGCAGCAATTGATCCGCGACGGAGAGATGGTGGCCTACCGGGTTGGCCGGGGAGGCCACCGCAGGATTCGCCGAACGGACTTGGACGGTCCGATGCACCGGGAAGACCACTCTGGTCTAGTGGAACTGGTTGGGGCGGAAGACGCAGTGTTGGCAGAATTATGGGATAACGAGCAAGATGCTGCTTACGACCGAATATAAGCGCGGTGATATCGTCCTGGTAAATTTCGTCTTCGCGGAGGAAACTGGAAGCAAGCGCCGTCCGGTGTTAATCCTAAGTTCGAACCGCTACATGGAGGAACGCCAAGATGTCATCGTCTCGGCCATCACCAGTAACACCCTCCGGCTATTAGTAGGCGACCATCTGATGTTCGATTGGGAAGCAGCGGACCTTTTGTTCCCCTGAGTTACCACCGGAATCATCCGGACGATCAAACAGAGCATGATTGAAAGGAAGATGGGCGAAGTTTCCCTGGTCGACCTTGATGAGATAGAGTCCAACCTGACACAGATTTTGGAGCTAACCAGTTAAACAATGAGCCGTGACCTCTTTGGCCCTTCCAAGGCATTCATCGGTGTGGTCCATCTACTGCCCCTGCCCGGCTCGCCCCGATGGGCCGGCAACATGCGCGCAGTCCTTAACCGGGCCGAAGAGGAAGCCAACATCTTGGAACAGGGCGGGGTGAACGGGATCATAGTGGAGAACTTCGGTGACGTTCCATTTCGCACGGGCCGCTTAGACCCCGAGACAATCTCCGGCATGACCGTGGCAGTGGAACGGGTAGAGGAGGTGGTGAACGTCCCGGTGGGCATCAACATGCTGCGGAACGACGCCCTGTCTGCTCTGGGGATCGCCGCCGTCACAGGGGCCAAGTTCATTCGGGTGAACGTCCACTACGGCGTGATGGCCGCTGAAGAAGGCCTCATTGAGGGCGAGGCGTTCCAGACCATGCGCCACCGGCAGGCTCTGAACGCCGATGTGAAGGTGTTGGCCGACGTCCTGGTGAAACACGCTGTGCCATTGGGATCGGTTGACCTAGGGTTAGTCGCCCGTGAGACAGCCCAGCGCGGGTTGGCCGACGGCCTGATCGTTTCCGGCGCGGCGACGGGCGAAGAAACGGCCAGTTTCGATGTTTCCGTGGTACGCCGGGCCATGCCCGATGGTCTGGTGCTGGTGGGCAGTGGTGTAACCGAGAAGAACATCTGGCGGGTGATCGAACACTCCGACGGCGCAATCATCGGCACCAGCCTAAAAGAGGGCGGGGTCGTCACCAACCAGGTGGACCCAGAGCGGGTGCGAAGGATGTCGGAGATATTCCGGAGTTTGCCGTAGGTAGCTGTCAGATTTCAACTCTCAGATTTTTGAGGAATGCTGGTCGCTAATCCAGTCTTCCACGTAAACGTGCCCTCTCGTCCTTCCGCGGAAGGACGACGGGAGAAGGGACACATGGCTGTAAAGGACAATTCGTCGCCCTTGTTAAACGCCCAGATCTTTAGACACTTGGTCGAACACTTTGTCCATGATGGTCACCAGGTCGTCGACCTCGCTGGAGGTTATGCAGAGGGGCGGGGCGACGTTCATGCGGTCTCCGCCACGAAGCAGCAGACCGTTCTCGGCGAAGCCCTGGGTGATGCGGTTGGCCAGGTCGGCCTCGGCGGGGAAGTACTCCTTGGTTTCGCGGTCGGCAACTAGCTCGAGTCCGCAGAACAGGCCCAGGCCCCGGACATCGCCGATCATCTGGTACTTTTCCTTCATCTCGTTCAAGCCGTCCAACAGGTAGGCTCCCTGTTTGGCCGCGTTCTCGACCATGCCTTCTTCTTCCATGATCTCGATGTTTTTGAGCGCGGCGGCGGCGGCAACGGGGTGGCCGCCAAAGGTGATGACATGCTTGAACGACGCCTTCTGGCTGCCGATGAAGGCGTCGGAGATCTCGCCGCGGGTGATGCATCCGCCCATGGGGATGTAGCCGCTGGTGATCCCTTTGGCCACGGTCATCATGTCGGGAACCACGCCCCAGTGCTCAGTGGCGAACATCTTGCCCGTGCGGCCGAAGCCGGTGATCACTTCGTCGGCGATCAGCAAGACACCGTATCTGTCGCAGATCTCGCGGAGCCGGGGCCAGTAATTGTCACCGGGGACGGCGCAACCCATGGGACTGGAAATGGGCTCCGCGAATACGGCGGCGATGGTCTCGGGGTCTTGGAACTTGATCATTTCTTCGACGGCATTGACGCAAAGCTCGGCACATTCCTCGGGTGTCTCGCCGCCGAACTCACAGCGGTAGGGCAGCGGCTGTGGGACGTGGAATACGCCGGGCATCAACGGTTCGTAATCGAGCTTGGGGTAGAGATGGGAGCCGCCCAGGGCCAGCGCGCCCATGGTGGCGCCGTGATATGAGCCTTTGCGGCTGATGAACTTGGTCCGGTTGGGTTCGCCCACCCGCTTGAAGTAGGCGCGGGATAGTTTCAGGGCCGTCTCAACGGCTTCCGAACCGCCGCTAGTAAAGAATGAACGGGTCATGTCTCCGGGCGCAATTTGAGATATCTTCTCGGCCAGCCTGATGGTGGGCTCGGTGGTGGTGCCCAAAGGCATGTAGGTCAGATTCAGCATCTGCTCGTAGGCGGCATCGGCGATCTCTTTCCGGCCATAACCCACGTTTTTCAGCCACAGCCCCGACATGCCGTCGATGGACGTGTTGCCCAGGGCGTCGGTAACGTGGACACCCTCGCCGCTGACGAAGATAGCGGGGTCTCCTTTTTCGGCCATATCCGATGGTTCCCGCAGGTAGACCCAGAGGTGTTCCAGGGCAGACTCTTGCAGGCTTTTTACTTCTGAGGGCGAATGGGTGGTCATGAGGGCTCCTTACTAGTCCTGATCAAATCGGGACAATCAGCTTCGGACTGCGGGAATCACAACTTCGGCGATCATTTCCATGATCGGGCGGAGTTGGGATTGGTCACGGGTGTTGGGCGAGACCACCAGGCGGCCTACGCCCATCTCTTGGTATTTCTGAGCTCTTTCTAAGACCTCTTCCGGGTCCTCGCCCAGAGAATAGCGGTTGTGGTTGTGGGTGCTGCCGATGGCGGCGCTGACCGATACCTCGACCTCGGAGGGGTCGCGGCCTGCGGTTACGGCCTGTTCTTTCAGATATTCCATTCCCTGGGCCAGGACTTCCGGCGACAGGGCCGTCGGGTGCCAGGCAGCGCCGGAGCGGGCGGCCCGTCTGATGGCGGCCTTGCTGGTGCCTCCGATGATGATGGGAATGTGAGGTTTCTGCACGGGCTTGGGCGTGAATTTCATGCCCGAGAAGCTGTGATACTTGCCTTGGTAGCTGGGGTCTTCTTTGGTCCACAGCTCTTTCATGATGGCGATGGTCTCGTCGGTGATGGCTCCCCGCTCGGCGAAGGGACTGCCCATGGCCTCCAATTCTTCCTCGATGACGCCGACGCCAACGCCCAGCATCACCCGGCCGCCGGAGAGCACATCCAGAGTTGCCGCGACTTTGGCGAGGCGAATGGGGTTGTGATAGGGGAGGACCAGCACGCTGGTTCCCAAGCCGATAGTGGATGTCTTGGCCGCCGCGTAGGTCAGGACGGTCAACGGTTCATAGTACGGCTTGTCCCCGATGCGGTCGTAGACGTAGCTAACGTTGAAGACGTGCTCACTGGCCCAAACGGAATCGAAACCAAGGTCCTCGCAGCGGACCGCCAAGTCTATGACCCCTTGGATATCTTCCATGCCTTGGTTGTTGGAAAGCGAGTAACCGATCTTCAAATGAAGCTCCTGGTCATCTATAGCTTTGTGTTGTGACTAGACTGCGGGTTTAAATATGAAGAACACCGAGCCCTGAGGGTCCTTGAGTCCGGCGAACC
>Ga0207966_1000117_pt1 | contig 42086 bp, 34 predicted proteins | sample Knorr_S23_td_NAD_FD_185611 | JGI IMG/M metagenome (GOLD analysis project Ga0207966, IMG submission 185611) | Marine microbial communities from Southern Atlantic Ocean transect - Knorr_S23_td_NADW_ad_2500m_LV_B (SPAdes) (version 2) | ecosystem: Environmental > Aquatic > Marine > Oceanic | place...
TTTACTCTCTAACTTAACAATAGAATAGATATTTTATTTAATGGTTTTGATAACACCAACGACTGGGCTTATAGCGCAGTCATTGGTGTGGATTCCATGTCATAGATATCTTTAAGGCGAGCGCGAAGCTGGTAGTATTGTTCGCTTGCTGTGCCTTGAAGCTCAATTCGTTGATTGTCTATTTCAACAATTTGATCGGCTACCTGAATATCAAGGTTTTGCCCCATTTCATCGAATAGATCCCGTTGGGCGTGAAGCTCTTTGTTAGTTTTGATTGCTTCACTCAGTGTGCCAATTGCGGCAATACCAGCACCTGCCGCGGCTACTTGACCAGCCGTTGAGCTAGAGTTAGAGCCTAAAAGCACTGAGGCGACTGCGAATAACCCTGCCGTGACTTGTTGTGTGGTGCGTTCTGCTTCAAGTTCTCTGATTTTCTTGGCTTCAGGAAGTGTCTCTTTCTGGTACTTACGGTATGGCTCTTCAGTGGTTACCCAAAAAGAATCATAGGTTTCTTGAAGGCTATCTATAAATTGTTCATCTTTTGCCTGTATGGCGCGCACGCGACGAAGCATTGGATCGCTATCTGAAGGCGCACTTACTAGCTCAATCTCACCTCTTCTGCCTTGAGTAAGGTATTGGCTAAACGACTCAGGGCTATACATTTGTGCGTAGCGCAGGTCTGACACCATTTGCACTTCTTGCTTGTAGGCATCGGATTTCTTTATAAGCAAATCATAAACGAATTTTGCAATTTGCTCGAAAACTGGGCCGTTAGGGTTTTCGCCGCGAGACATGGCATCGCGATACCAGCCTTCACTTACGCGGTATTCAAATTCTTCTTCACCCCATACTGTGTTTTTAGCGTCCATCACTTTCACGCCAATTTCTACAGTTTCAGTATCTGAGTAATTAATTTTGCCCAGCACGTAAACATCGGCAAGTGCAGAAGCATCTGGCGTTACGTTAATGCTGCCGAAAGATTTGGTTTCACCTAGGGCTTCTTTGGTTGCTATCGCAAAGCGGTTAGCTTCTAAGCGACGCACTTGAGGCCAAATCCCTTCCTCTTCTATTTCATCGTAATCGATAGTGCCATCACGTTCTGTTGGAAAGCCCGGGTCAAATACAGGTATGGCAACATCCATGTAAATTTCGGAGTTGTAGTTGTAGGTATTTTTTTGTGCGCCTAACGCCTGACCGCCTCCTGGACCTACCATAGATGGTCCTACACTGGTGACATTAGTCTGCGTTGAGCCACATCCGCTCAAGAGTATAAACGATGCTGTTGCGACCACGGTAAACAGGGCCTTGGGTTTAAATGAAGACATATCCTTTCCTTCCTCTGATTTTTTATTTACAACCGTATTGCTCTTTTAATGCTTGGAAATGCGCCTTTTCAGACTCAGTTGTTGCTCCTTGCAAGCCGGCAATTACGGCGTCACATACCGCTGAACTTCCACCTTTCGCTTGTCCTCCAACAGACTGTTTTGAAGGATCAGAACTTGAAGTGGTTGTTTGTGTATTCGTCGATGATTCTTGAGACTCAGTGCTGCTTTGTGAGCTAGACTGCCCAGCGCCTGCCCCCGAAGATGATGTGCTCGAGGTATTACCCGCACCAGCGCCTTGCCCTGTACCTTGACCCGCCGCGCTAGCTACGCTTTGTGCGCTCGATTGCGCCGCTGCGTTCATGCATTCTTCGCTTTGGTTTAGCGCGCCAAATAAGGAGTCGTCTAACGCTTGTATTTTCTCCGCTTCTGTCATCGTAGATAGATCTTGTTCGCCAAAATCGAGAACGGCGCAATCTTGATAATAGGTAGGGGCTTCGCTCGTTTGAGCGCCAGCTGAAGCAAAAATGAGTGCGTTAAGCAGTAATGCTAGTGGCAAATAAAACTGCATGGCGAATAAGTCCTTTTAATCTGATTTGGGGTGGTTCATATATTACCCTCCATCCTTAAAGCAGTTATACCACTCTTTTACTTAAGACTAAACTCAGTTTTAAACATGCACAGGTAAGTTTTCATATTCAGAAAATAAAAAGCCGACGAAACAGGAAGCTTTCGTCGGCTTTAGCGTTGGGTTAATTAAGGCCTACTAGTTTATGCTATTTATTACTACAGGCCTTTGGACGCAGAATTAATGCTCCCAATGATAGTGGTGCGCTTTCGCTTCCACATCATCTGCCGTTTGTTGCGGCATAAAGGTGGCATTGTCTTGTTCAAAGAAGAACGGTTTGCGTTTTTTCTTACTGCCCACTTCGTTCATGGTGGCCGACTCGTATACGCGTCCATTTAGTACAGTGTATTCTACGAATTCACTCTTTCTAATGTCGCTTAATACGTCGCCATCAATCACCACTAGGTCAGCAAGTTTACCTTTTTCGATACTGCCAAGATCTTTGCCCATACCTAGGTGTTTCGCGCCATCAATAGTACCGCCGCGTAGCGCTTCCCAAGGCGTGAAGCCGCCTTGTTCCATGATCCACAGCTCCCAGTGAGCAGCTAAGCCTTCACGCTGTCCGTGAGCACCAATATGTACACTGACCCCATTATCTCGGAGCTCTTTGGCGTAGCTTGCTACGTTTTGGTGGTTGTACTGATTTTCTGGCGCAGTAGGTCTGCGGATCGCACGGCTGTCTAGAATCGTCGACGGGGTATAGCGAAGAAGACGCGGGTTCTTCCACACTTCAGTTTTGTCGTACCAGTACTCTTCACCCATCATGCCGCCGTACGATACAACAAAGGTTGGCGTATAGCCGAACTCCGTGGCTTTCCATAGTTGAGTGACGTCGCTGTAGCCTTTTTCCACAGGAATGCTGTGCTCAAGACCCGTATGGCCATCTACCAACATAGTCAGATTCTGCTGAAGCTTACCGCCTCCTTCAGGCACTACCATCATCTCTTGATTTTTTGCTGCCCACAGCACTTGCTGACGCTGGTCACGACGCGGCTGATTGTAGCTTTTCACTGAAATAGCACCGGCTTCTTTCAAGCGCTCTACGTGGAAATAGGCATCTTCATAATTGTTGATAATCGCTTTGTAACCTAGTCCTTCTGCACCGTATAAAATCGTGCCGGTGGAGTAGATACGTGGCGCAACAATATCGCCTTTACGCTGTAATTCTGCCGCAGCAAAAATTTCTGTCGTGTCGTTTGAAGGATCATGAATGGTTGTTACGCCGAACGACACATTCGAGTACTGACTCCAGTTTTGCTGAGGAATAATCTCATTGCGGCCCTGCGAGCCGTGAGCGTGCGCATCAACAAGCCCTGGGATAATGGTTTTACCCGTTGTGTCTATTTTCATTGCATCATCAGGAATGGTCACATCGCCACGTTTACCCACTGCTTCAATGCGGTTGTCTTTAATCAGCACAACGCCATCTTCAATCACCTCTTGGGTGTTGTCGGCATCGCGCATGGTTACCACTTTACCGCCAACCAAAGCTTTGTAACCAGATGGCTTGTCAGCTTTAGTGGTAAACGACAAATCCATACCTTCAGCTACCGGCTCAGGCAGCGTTTCCGCTGCGCCATCAACAAAGGCAAAGGCTTCATCGAGTGAACGGCTAAATAGCGTAGGGCCGTTAAACCAGCTAAGGGTTCTATTGTCAGGCGACCACGTTAAGTATTCACCTGCACGGCTTGAGAGCTGCGTTACCGGCAGTGAGGTCATGTTCGGGCCTATGGTGATGCGCTTGCCATTTTCGACAAACGGCGCCACGTACGTTTTGAATTGGTAAACAAACGCAACCCATTTCTTATCGTGTGAAAGTTTGTACTCACTTACTTTATCTGCACCGTAAAGGTGAGTTCGCTTGTCGTTACCCTTAAGGTTAACGCTTGAAAGCTGGGTTTCGTAGTAAGCTTCGCCGCCCGCTGATTCGGTGAAATACACTCGGTCGTCGTTACCCGCGAAATGCGCGTTGTAGCCGCCCTCAGAGACTTTTTCTACGGTGTCTTCTTCAAGATCTGCTACGTAAATTCCTGGCTCAACCGAGTATTTGGGGTCTAATAAGTAGCCGCCCGTAAACTTGCGGAAGACGACTTTCTCGCCATCGGCAGAGAACGACGGCTCAATGTAGTGACCTGGCTGCTGGGTAATAACCTTTCCTTTCCCGCCACGAGCAGAAACCACGCGAACGGTGCCTAGGTCTTGGTCATTCCATGTCGTATAAACAATCGACTTTCCGTCGTTAGAGAAGCGCGGATAGTATTCGTCATGGTCGTTTTGTTTCGTTAAACGCTTAATTTTGCCAGATTTAACGTCGCGCACATAAAGTTTACCTAACGCTTGGAAGAGTACGGATTTACCGTTGGGCGACATTTGAGACCAGCGGATCATGCGAACGTCAAATTCATCAGGTGCGACATCTACGTCAAAACGTAACGCATCGGCAAATTTCACCGTGCCTTCAACGGTCACGTCCATGGTGCTGGTGGTTTTACCTTTCACGTTGATAATGTGGAACTTACCGCCTGTCCAATATACGATTTCGCTGCTGTCTGGCATCCAGTCGAAGTAGGCAAAGTAACCTTCCGAACCAAAGCCTTCCTGCATATCTCGCTCTAGTTCTAACGTCAGTGGTGTTTCTACACCTGTCTTGATGTCTTTAATGAAAAGCGCGGTTCTATCTTTAACGCGACGCACAAAAGCGATGTATTTACCGTCAGGTGAAGGCGTAGGAACCACAGCGCCGCCCGTACCGCTAATATAGCGGCTCTCTTCGCCGGTTTCGCGGTCGTAACGAGTGATAGCAAAAATGCCTTCTAACGGGTCGCGGTTATATTCAAAGCGGGCGCCCGGAACCGTATTTTCGGTAAAGTAAATATACTTGCCGTCATGAGAGAATACAGGGTCAGCAATGTTTTGTTGGTCGCGCTTTCCGCTGTTACGAGCTTTAATTTGTAGGCCGTCACCACCTGATTTGTGGTACATCCAAATCTCGCCCGCAGGAATACTACGGCTAGACATGATGCCTTTGGTTACCACTAGGTATTCGCCGTCTGGGCTCCATTTAGGAGAGTGGATAAGATTGCTTTTCTCTTTGGTTACCTGACGAAGATTACTGCCGTCAATGTCCATAACCCATACGTTACTTAACCCATCTTTATCCGAGATAAATGCGATCTGTTTACCGTCTGGAGAAATTGAAGGGTGAATATTCCATGCGAAGTCTTGGGTCAGCGGGGTCGCATCGCCACCACTCATGCTCACTTTGTACAAGTCGCCCAGCATGTCAAAAACCATAAACTCGCCGTTTGGTGCAACGTCTAAGCTAGACCACGTGGTTTCGTTTGTTTTGATAGTGACTTCGTTTAACGCATAAGGTGGGTTGCTGACTTCCCACGTTTCAAGCTCGGATTCTGTTTTTTCTTCACTGTCGTTTTGGGCGTATAAAGTAGGTGCGACGCCCAAGCCCAGGGCGCTTACTAGCGTGATGGCCAGTAAACTTTTCTTTGTCGTTATCATAATTGTGTTTCCAACCGCTTGTTATTTATTTTCTGTCTACATCAGAGTACATGACTTAACATGAAGATACGTACTCTTGAATTGTAAAACTAAGGTTAATCTTACTGCAAAGTAGGATAGATTCATTTAGCTTATGCGATTGTAAGCACGATTTTAGCGTTTAACTTTCATTGACCAATTTTCGAGAATCGTTACTATTCGCGTTTATTTCGCAACTTGTGAGCGCTGTTTTGAAACTTTGGGTACGACGACTGCACCTTCTATTAGCGCTGGTATGTGGGTTATTTATTATTTGCCTTAGCATCACCGGTGCATTGCTAATTTATGCAAAAGATATCCAAACCTTTGTCCAACCAGAGAAGTGGACCATAGAATCTCACGAATCGCCCTTACCCCTTTCTTACATAGTGAATGCGCTGGAAGACGAGACGGGTCAGAAAGTCGAGCTTTTAATGCCCGAGTCAGACCCTGAACTCGCTTGGCAAGGGAAGCTCAACAATGGCGAATACGTAAGCGTAAACCCCAACTCTACCGAAATACTTCATAGATACGATTATTACAGCACGTTTTATGGGTTCACCATGGCTATCCATCGATGGCTGTTGTATCAAGATGGTGACAACGAAAGGCCACTTAGAAATTGGGTGTCTGTTAGTGCCTTAGTTCTACTTCTTGAAGTAATTGTGGGTTTTTACCTTTGGGTAAAGCCAAAAAATAGAATAAAACGCCTTGCGATTAAACGCCGCGCCAAGTTTCGAATTCTCATGTATCAACTTCATACAGTGCTGGGCGTTTATTTGGCTATACCACTAATACTCATCGCTTTTAGTGGCATGGCGTTTAATTGGAAAAGCGCTACGCAGCAGGTGGTGGAAACCGTTACTTTTTCAAAAGTTGAGAAAAGGCCAGTACCTGAACCGTTATCCCACGATGCTAGTAGTGCTTCAGTGGCTATCGATACATCTTATCAAAACGCCATAGCGGTGTTTCCCAATGCGTCACTATTTCGCATTTACTTCCCAAAAAATTCAGGCGAACACATAGGTTTCAGAATGCAAAACCCCGGCGAGTCTCACGCCTACAGCTGGGTTTGGACAAACCCTCAAAATGGAGAAATAACGGGTTATTACGATGCATCAAAAGCGAATGTAGCGACGCAGGTTTGGAACTTCAAATACAAGTTTCACATTGGTGATTTCGCGGGCCCATTGCTTGAATTTATCTGGTTATTAATCGCATTACTCCCTGCGTTTTTTACGATAACAGGGTTTTACTTTTGGTATAAACGCCACTTTAGATAATGAGAATAATTTTCATTACCTTTACATTGTTATTCTACACCTTTAGTATAACGCGCCTTTCGTAACCTTATTTTCTTAAAAGAGTTTTCATGTTTAGACCATCGCTTACGCTCATTGCCTTAGCCGTTAGTGCGCCTTCTTTTGCTAATGATGCCCAAAAGGATATGGAACGTATTATCGTTTCTGGAAGCCGTGTTATTGAAAGTATTGATGAAGTACCAGCGTCAATCACCGTTATTTCAAGAAAGCAGATTGAAGATCACCTGAAGGTAAACCCCGAGTTACAGAGCTTGTTAGCGCAGATGGTGCCGGGCTTAGCTCCAGATACAGGTAGTTCGAGCAATACTGGCCAGTCTTTGCGCGGACGAGCTCCGCTTGTGATGATTGACGGTGTGCCTCAGTCCACGCCACTTAGAAATGGCTCGTTAGGTGTGAAAACGACTGACCCTAGCGCGCTTGCTAGAATTGAGGTAATCAAGGGCGCCACGTCTGTTTATGGTAACGGAGCGTCAGGCGGAATTATCAACTACATTACCAAACAAGCAACAGCGCAAGACACGCATGAGGGCCAAGTGAGTTTGTCTTCACGTTTTAGCGCAGTGAAGCTTGAAGAGTCAGCCGGTGCGCGTATTTCAGCTGCGATTAACGGCAAGGTGGAGAATTTCGATTACCTTGTTACCGCCAGTTACGAGGAAAACGGCGTTCAGCGCGATGCAGAAGGCGACATCTTAGGTTTGCAGTACGGCCTGTCAGACGCTGAAACACAGAACTACTTTACCAAATTTGGTTACGATTTCGATCAAGAGAAACGCCTTCAATTTAGCTACAACTACTTTAGCTCTCAACAAAAAACTGATTTGGGAGATGTTCCCGGAGACATCAACGAAGGCGTGAAAACCTACGCTATTCACGTACCTGAAGCTCTGCAAAAACGCGGTAAACCTCAGGGGCCTGACGGAAATGAGAACATCACCTTGAAATACACAGACAGCAATATCTTTGCAAACAGTGAAATGACGCTTGATGTGTACTCGCAAGATATTGAGAACGTATTCTTCTTTTCGCCTAACTTAGCTAACCCCGATGAAGGCTACGACGGCGGCCAGTCTATTATTCGCTCTGAAAAGCGCGGCGCTCGCGCGACGTTTAATACTGCCATTGATTTCGATGGCGTAGAAGCCACGTTTATCTATGGTATCGACGCACTGAAAGACACTACCTCACAACCGCTGGTTGATGGGCGCGTGTGGGTTCCTGAAATGGAAATGGACAGCTTAGCTGGCTTTTTACAAACAAAATGGGTAATTCACGACGACGTTATTGTAAAGGCAGGTGTGAGAAGGGAGAGTATCGATTTATCGGTTGATGACTACGAAACACTGAAGCTGTGTCGCTCTGAAACTCAATGCTCTGTTCCTCTTCAAGTTAAGGGGGACACTATAGATTACGACGCAACCACTTATAACATTGCAATTAAGTATAACTGGAGCGACAGCTTTAGCCCGTTTTTCAATTACTCGCAAGGTTCAGATATCGCTGACATTGGCCGCCTACTGCGCGCTGCAACGGTAGATGATATTGGTCTTATTCAAACGGAAGCTTCTATCATCGATAACTACGAAGTGGGTTTCACTTCTCTTTTCGACCAGGTACGCCTTGAAGTTGCGGCTTACAGAAGTACATCTGAACTTGGTACGACCAATAGTTTCAACGAAGTGACAGGTGTGTATGAGCCTGTACGCGCACCACAGGAAATTTGGGGTTATGAAGGCTTAGTAGACTATCGAATCTCTGAAACGCTCAATGTGATAGCCACATATAGTTACGTTGAAGGGAAAAATACCGAAGCTGATGTGTACCTTGGCTCTCGCCAAATTAGTCCACCCAAAGCAACGGCAAACGTAAACTGGAAGCCATCAGACACTTTATCGTTAACAGTTAGCTATCTGTATGTGGGTGACCGTAAACGCTTCTCGCCAAATGCTGACGGCGACTATGTGGGCGATCAAGGACCTATATCGAGCTACAATATTGTTAACCTAAGTGGACAATACCAGTTCGCTGAAAACTGGAATGCGTTTATGGGTGTCGAGAACCTGTTTAACAGCGACTACTATCCTGCGCGCGCTCAGTCGTATACTTACGGTGGCTACAATATTAAAGGGTTAGGCACCACAGCAACCCTTGGTGTGACTTACTCTTTCTAACCAATAGCACCTCGTCTAATTGTGGCGAGGTGCCTTCTCTTTACCATCACTTTCAGTGATGCTTGTCTATTACAGCAATAATCGCTAATTTCATAACAACTCATTAACAATGAATTGTGTAGGAATTACCGTGAGCAACGCTGAACAACAATTGCATTATTCTACTTGTACGCTTTGTGAAGCAATGTGTGGTATTGAGGTAGCGACGAAAGGCCGTCAAATACTGTCAATAAAAGGGGATAAAGAAAACCCATTTAGCCAAGGTCATATCTGTCCGAAAGCGAGTGCGTTAAAAGACTTGTACGACGATCCTGACCGCTTGAAGCGCCCGGTAAAAAGGGTACGAATTGACGGCGAAGACAGCGCCTGGGAAGAGATTACGTGGGATGAAGCTTTTGATTTGGTCGCAAGCAAGTTACACAACATCCAGCAGGCCCACGGCAATAATGCGGTAGGTGTGTATTTAGGAAATCCTAATGCGCACAATATGGGCTCAATATTATTCGGGCCGTATTTCTATCGTGCCCTCAAGTCGCACAACCGCTACTCCGCTACCTCCGTTGACCAGTTGCCCCATCATATTGTTAGTCGCCGACTTTTTGGTCATATTTCCCAAATTCCCATTCCTGACATTGATCACACGCAGCACTTTATGATTATCGGCGGGAATCCGCTGGCCTCTAATGGCAGCATTATGACCGTGCCAAACGTGAAAAGGCGTTTAAAGGGCATTCAAAAACGTGGAGGGAAGGTCGTCGTTATCGACCCTAAACGCAGCGAAACTGCCGATATCAGCTGTGAACATCACTTTATTCGTCCAGGCAGTGACGCGCTGTTACTGCTAGCTATGCTGCATGTATTGTTTGAAAAGCAGTTATACAAGGCGGATGAAATTTTATCTTATGCCGAGGGTATAAAAGCGGTCGAAAAATACGTTCGCGATTATTCACCACAAAAGGTGAGCGAGCTTACCGGTATTACAGCTTCACAAATCACTCAGCTTGTTTTGGACTTCTGCAATGCTGAGTCTGCAGTTTGTTATGGAAGGATGGGGGCTAGCGTACAAGCGTTTGGTACGCTCACTCAGTATCTCATCATGCTGTTTAATATGCTCACCGGAAACCTAGATAAGCGGGGTGGCATGATGTTTACTCAGCCAGCCGCTGACGTATTACCTGTATCAGGCAAGGGCAGCATGGGCGGATTTTCTTCTCGCGTAAGAGGGCTTCCTGCGTTTGCTGGTGAGTATCCGGTGGCGTGTTTAGCCGAGGAAATCTTAACCCCGGGAGAAGGACAAATTAAGGCCATGGTAATTGGTGCAGGTAATCCCGTGGTCACTACACCAAATGCAGAACAGCTTGATAAAGCATTTCCTCAACTCGATTTTATGGTTGCGGTGGATTTTTACGTTACCGAAACCTCCCGACATGCAGATGTGATCCTTCCTCCGGTAACCGCGCTAGAACGCGACCACTACGACATTGTTTTTCACAACTTTGCCGTGCGAAATTTCGCTAAGTATTCGGAAGCGGTGGTGGACATTGACGAAGACCAGCTTAGCGACTGGCAAATATACCTTTCGTTAGCTGAAAGGCTCGATGCGCTAAACGGAAAAAACACCGCACACTATGCTGCGCTTTGGGACAAGCAGCCTAAAGGTGTGGTCGATGATTTGTTTCAAGCAGGTCTTTATGGTCGAGCAGCAAGTAAAAAAGAAGGCGCTGACGCTAACTTAAGCGAAACTCCAACCGCTATTCCGGAAGGCGGGCTGTCGATTGATACGCTTAAAGCACACCCACACGGTATCGACTTGGGGCCGCTACAGCCGTCTTTGCCTCATGCCTTGTTCCATGAAGATAAGAAGATTCACTTAGACTTTGATTATTTCATGGCTGATTTAGACAGGGTTAACGCGCATTTTTTTGGAAAAGCGAACCATGGTACGCCGCAAAATCAGCCCGTTGTTTTGATAGGGCGCCGGCATATTAAAACCAATAATTCGTGGCTGCATAATAGCCCCCGTATGGTGAAAGGCAACAACCGATGTACGCTGCAGCTTCACCCTGATGATGGGGCAAAATACGGCATTGCAGATGGCGATGAGGTAAGTGTGAAATCGCGGGTTGGCCGGCTAACCATAGAGGCTGAAATCACAGATGCAATTATGCCCGGCGTGGTATCTATTCCCCATGGATGGGGGCACAACAAAAAAGGCATAAAGTTGTCTGTGGCAAGTCAGCACCCTGGGGTAAACACCAATATTCTTACTGACGATTTACAGGTAGACGAATTATCGGGAAATGCGGTGCTAAATGGCGTGCCCGTTGAGCTAGAAAAAGTAAGTTAAACACATAAAAAAGCCGGCATTAACTAATAAACTAATGCCGGCTTTTGTGAGAAAGCGTTCAATTGAGCGCGTCTACCTAGGTCATCGTAACAAACTCTTCTGCACTGGTAGGGTGAATGGCTACACACGCATCAAAGTCAGCTTTGGTCGCCCCCATTTTTATGGCAACGGCGAAGCCTTGCAGAATTTCATCCATGCCGTGCCCAATACCGTGAAGGCCTACCACTTTTTCGTCTTTACCCGCGCATACCAGCTTCATCTTGGTCATTTGACGGTGGCGGGTTACCGCGGTGTACATAGACGCAAAACTAGAGGTGTACACTTTAACGTTGTCTTCACCGTATTCTTCAATAGCTTCTGGCTCGGTTAAGCCAATAGTGCCAATGGGTGGATGACTAAAGACCACGGTTGGAATCATTGAATAATCCATGTGAGCGTCTTTTTGGCCGTTGAATAAGCGTTCGCTTAGCAAGCGACCTGCTTTAACTGCCACTGGAGTAAGCTCTGCTTCACCGGTAATATCACCAACCGCGTAGACATTCTTTGCCGTGGTGTTTTGATATTTATCTACCTTAACCGTGCCGTTGTCGTTCAGTTCAACGTCGGTATTTTCAATATCAATTTTGTCGGTAGAGGGTTTGCGGCCAATCGCCCAAATCAAGCAGTCAGCTTTTAACACTTCGCCATTGGTTAAGTGTACTGATAGCTCGCCATCGTCAGCTTTTTCCACTTTCTCTACGCTAGCATGGTCGTGCAATTTGCAACCTTCAGCGTGGATCATATCCACTAAGGTTTCGTGAATAATAGGGTCGAAATTTCTAAGCGGAGCGTGTTTGCGAACTACTAGGTGCGATTCTGTTCCAAGAGCGTGTAGTACGCCGGCTAATTCCACTCCAATGTAGCCTGCGCCAACCACGACAGCGCGCTTCGGCTGCTCTTTTAAGGCAAAGAAACCATCAGAATCAATACCGTACTCAGCACCTTCAATATCTGGGATGATTGGGCGGCCACCTACAGCAATCGTAATATGATCAGCCGTGTACTTTTCGCCGTTGACTTCTACCGTGTTGTTATCGATAAACTTCGCGAAACCGCGAATTAAGGTAACGTCATTTGCGGTAAGAGCGCGGTCGTAAGAAGCATGAATACGCTCAATATAAGCCTGGCGGCTGGCAATTAGGCTGTCCCAGCTAAAGTGATTTACCGACAAATCGAACCCGTATTCAGGTGCATAGCGATGTATCGCTTCAGCCACCTGTGCTCCGTACCACATGGCTTTCTTAGGCACGCAGCCTACGTTCACGCAAGTACCGCCAATATCTTTCGCTTCAATGATGGCGGCCTTCTTTCCGTGTTTAGCTGCACGGTTTGCAGATGCGATACCACCGCTGCCACCGCCAATACATATATAATCAAAATGTGTCATTCAAAAAGCCTTCTTTGTCGGTTAGGCGAACGTAAACGATAAGCATAAATGCCTTCGGAAGGTTCGCACAGCAAATCATTCTCTATCGGTCTTGTCATAAAGAGTAATCAAAAGACCGAGATTTGCTTTAGGGAATTTCATTTAGTTTATCAATGGGGACAGTGCAGCCTAATTAAAAGGCTAAGACAAAGCGAAGCATATTCATGCATCGCTCATCCTGCTTTCAGCACGTAATCTTTAAAGCTTATTCACTTATAGTAGCAGAAAGCTCTTCTGGTTCTATTTGAATACTAAACGCTTTTCCACGTTCTTCTTCAAAGTGTACGAGTTTTTGAATGGTGGCATCACTAAACACATGTCCCTCGGGAAGGATAAGGATGTGACTATCGTTATACAAATTTTGGGCTAGTACCATGCCTGCTTTGAGCTGCGAGGCTTTCAATGATGTAGAAAGCAGTTTAGATGTCGTTACATCTTCTGCTTCGAGCAACAGATCCAAAAATTCACCGTCATAGCGGGTGTTTCGGTGCTTTTTCATTTCTAGTTTGGCATCGCGAGGGCTCATTTCGATACCGCTCATTCTGCCGGTTACTAAGCGCCAGTAATCTCGGGCTATGGCCAAGATACGCGCGCCAGCAGGAATTTCTTTTGCAACTTTGTTATACAAGCCTGAGCCATTATAGTGCTCGAACTGAAATTCAATAATGTCAGAAACTTGATGTAGTTCATGAGCCGGAGCAAGTATTAACGCAGCCTGCTTGGTTTGCGATAGATAGTTTTGCTGCTGTTGATATTTAAGCTTTGAAAATGGCGCCTTAAAATCTTCGCTTTCAAGCCCTAGTAACCCAAGCTCGCAGATAAGGCCAGCATAACGCACCTGTTTGATTTCTTCTTTCTCCAACCGAGCGATACGCGCCAGTTTTGATGCCAACTCGCTAACCTCAATGGCAAACTTACCATTAATGTCAGGGTTAATGCTTATCACGTTGAACAGCACCTGCTCCATTGCAAGGTTGTGTTTTTCGATTTTATTTAGCGCTGCTTTTATCTGGCGCGTGCGCTTTTGAACCACTTGTTCTAGTGAGGCATTTACGTCGCGTAGCTTTTTATTTTGCAGTCGTGTTAGTTTTTGTAGACGAAGGTTTTCCGCCTTTAACTTAACGCGTTCTAAGCCTTCTTCTACAACAGCAATAAGCTCTTGGTTGTCCCATGGCTTTTGCAGGTAACGGTGTATCTTGCCTTGGTTTACGGCTTTAATTGTTGACTCAATGTCGGCATAGCCAGTGAGCACAACTCTAAATGTCTCGGGATAATTGATAGCGACCTGTTCGAGTAATTCCGCACCTGACATCTGCGGCATTTTCATGTCAGAAATAACTACGTGAACATCGTGTTTACTCATTAAATCTAACGCTTTGGCACCACTATCAGCAAGCAGTAAGGTGATGTCCATAGTGAACAGCGCACGCTTAATAGCGCGAAGGATATTCGGCTCGTCGTCGACAAATAGAACCGTGTAGGTCGTGGCTTGTTCTGTAGTAGGCTCTGTCATAAATTATTATCCTTATAAGCGACGTTACAACTATTACACGCAATGCTGCTTGATAACACTATTAGTTGATTCATCCTTCGCTCTCTAATGTTTTGTCTGATTGTGAAACAAGGGGGAGCGCTAACGTAAATATGCTTCCTTCTCCCTCTTTACTGGTGGCTGAGAGCGTGCCGCCATGCTCTTGAGCAATGCCAAACGAAATTGAAAGACCTAAGCCAGTGCCTTGCCCTTCAGGTTTAGTTGTAAAAAATGGATTGAAGAGTTTGTCTAAATGACTTGATGGAATACCGCAGCCAGTGTCTTCTACACGAAGCTCGACAAACTTGCCCGCAGTACAGGTGGTAATAGTTATCTTACCGTTCTTCCCCGTGCTCTCTATCGCTTGTCCCGCGTTAATGAGTAAGTTGGTAACAACTTGAGAAACCTTGCCTACATTCATGGCAACGTCAGGGACTTTGCCTAAATGCGTTTCAACAGTGCAAATATACTTTAATTGGTTGTTCACCATGGCAAGGGTAGTGCGTACACAATCATTAATGTTGTGCTGCTGCATGTGGTCACTGTCTACACGAGAGAATAGCTTTAACCCTTTTACAATTTCAGCAACCCGACTTAAACCGTCTCTCGAATCGCTGAGAAGGTCGGTGATATCTTCATTGATAAAGGCCATATCCTGATTAGCTAACATTTTTTCTAGTTCTGATAAGGCAGAAGCACGCTTACCCTCGTCTTGCTCATTAAGGACCGCGTTAATTTGTGAAAATATCATTTGGTAGGTAGCAACGTACTCGCTTAAGGTGGATATGTTGCTGCTGACAAAACCGACAGGATTGTTAATTTCATGGGCGACACCCGCTGCTAGCTGGCCAACTGACGCCATCTTCTCAGCTTGAAGTAGTTGTACCTGGGTCTCTTTTAGATCTTTATTGGCCTCTTGGAGTTGATAGTTTTTCTGATGCAGCAATGCGGTTCTATCCTGAACCTTTTCTTCAAGTAGCGTGTTAAGCTCTTTAAGCTCATCTTGCGCGTATTGACGCTGCGCATGTTCTTCTTTCAAACGCTCAACCAGTTGATTAAATGCCTCTGCCAGTTCGCTTAACTCATCAGTGCCGCGCACGGGAACAAAAACATCTTGATAGCTGTTGTTTTTCACTGCATCACCTAAACGTTTAGCGCCTTCGTGTAATTGATGAAGTTGCGACATCAGGTAAGAGCCAAGTAAGTAAGAGCACAATCCGACCAAAATAAATTCTAGAAAAGCCAGTGTAACTGTCCAGTTTCTCACCCTCGATACTGATTCAGTTACTGAAGCAATGTTAAGCCCAATCTCTACATAGCCGTACAAGGTCCTGTTCACCATGATGGGGGCTCGGGTGTCGTAAATACCATCATCAGCGTCCGAAACACTTGTGTCGGCAGTAAAAGGGCGGTTTAGTGCGTTGGTGTTCCCTTTTTCTACGAAAACTCTGCCTAATTTGTCTTTAACTTTGACGTAAGCAATATTGGGGTTGGTAAGGATTTCTGAGACGTCGGCATCTAGAGCTGCAAGGTCGTAGCTTAAAAAGGCATTTTTTGTCGTCGAAACAAAAAGGGCAACCGTGGTGTCGGCTGACTTCTTTATGTTACTGTCGACAAGGTCATTAAGTAGCTGAAACACCGTCACAATGAGCACTAGCAGCAAAAGCGCTGCTATTGATGCGATGCCTGTTATTGTTTTTATACGCAACGACAGTTTCATACGAGTCTACTCATAAATGCGGCCTCGATAGCGACGCTATTCCCAATGCTCTCACGTCGTCCCAATCACTGTCGTTTGACGCTATAAAGCCGTTAAACCCAATACCTTTTAAAATCCAAGACTTACTTGTGTCATTCGACAAAGCAAGTAATGCATTAAGAATAGCTTGTCTGTCAGCGAGTGCCATATTTGGATGGGTTGCGATAGCATGAGGCGTATAACCTTTGCTCTTCCAAAGGACACGTAATTCTTGTTTAACGTCATCAGGTGAACTGTTAAGCGTACGGACGATGCCACCCCCAGCATTGAAAAAGCCCCGTTGTACTGCGAGGTACACAGAGTCATGAGAATTGACGTAGCGCGGTACAAAAGCAATGCTTTTCATCCGCAAGTGAGCGCTTGTGATAATTGTGGCAGCAAACGCAGCTGGCGCTGGGAAGGCTACTTCGGTACCGCTTAAGTCATCCAGAGATCGTATGGGGCTGTCTTTATGTACAACAAGTAAGCCGCGAATTTCTTTATCGCGTTGGCGCGCAAGCGCGCGGTATCCCGCAGATTCATTAAAGACCACAAAGTGGTAGGGGTTCATGTAGGCAATATCATATTTGCCGTCGGCGAGATTAGCCTCGAAGGTGGGAATGTCTTTTGCAGTTTTAAAATCAATCTCAAAACCGGTGTAATTGCTCACATAGTCGATTAAGGGTTGCCATGTTTCAGCCATTTTCTTGGCAGACTGCTGAGGTACAACAGCAAAAGTAAGGGGTTTAGCATTTGTCGGTAATGCGCAAACACCTACAAGCAAACTTAAAAGAGCGAATCGCGATAACCAAGCCATAATGTCACTCCCTTTAAATCGATTTACATCGACATAAACTGCTCAAGGACCATTGTTAAATCATGGTTTGAGAACGGCTTTTGTAAGGTGGCATCAGCCCCTATCTCAAGCGCGCGCTCCAGGCTAATTTCATCGAGTGCCGATATGACCACAATTTTGAGATCTTTATATTTACTTTGATCTCGCGTGAATTCGATAACGCTGTAACCGTCCATGCCTGGCATACTTAAATCGAGGGTCATGACTTTGGGCTCGTATTGGCTCAGCATAATCCCCGCTTGGAAGCCGCCTGTAGCGATATACGACTCATAACCCGCCCGTCTGGCCACGCGCTGAATAGACTTGGCAACTGGCATTTCATCGTCAACAATTAATATTGAGGGCGTGGCAATGCCTTTCAATGAATCGGGAATTGGCATGTCGTGTCGTTCAAGAAAGGCGACAAAATCTTCTACTAATACTCTGTTGTTTCCACGCCCAGGAAGTTTGAAGCCTTTCAGCTTGCCGCTTTCGATCCATCGAATTACGGTGCGCAGATTTACATCGCAATACGAGGCTATTTCGCCTGAGGTCAACGTTTTCATATCTATGCCTTGTAGATTTATTAATCGAAATTATAGACGCTGAACAGCGAAGGGACAAAGTAGACAAAAGGATGAAATGTGACATTTGTGACAGCGCTTGGCGGAGCTGACTGTGCTGTTCAGTTTTTATGAGGGGCATTTAGAAAAACGGTGCAGCGGCATTCATTGAATTCGTAAATATAGGCAATAATCATGATCCATGCACGTTGACGGCAAGTAAGTTCAAAATAGGTCAACAGTGGCTAAAACAATAGCTTGCTTTTAATCAGCGAAGCCCCATCATTATTCTATCAACGTGTTAAGAGTGAAAAAGATTATGACAACCCCTGCAATTGAAATGGTAGATGGTCTACCAATTTTTTCTGCTATTGAACCTGCCTCTATCAAGCCTGCAATTGAAAAAGCCATTGCGGCGTGCAAAAGCGAAATAGATGAGGTCGTGGCGTCGAAAGATTACTCTTACAAAAATCTAGTGCTGCGCCTTGAAGAGGCCGATGATCGTTTAAGCAAAATGTTCTCGCCGGTTTCTCATATGAATAGCGTGGTGAGCAGCGATGAATTGCGTGAAGCTCACGATGCGTGTTTGCCATTATTATCTGAATACGGAACTTGGGTAGGCCAGCACGAAGGCCTTTACAATGCTTACGCTTCCCTCAAAGCGTCTGACGAATTTGCGACCTTAAGCGAAGAGCAGCAGAAAGTGATTGAAAACGCCGTTCGCGATTTCACATTGTCAGGTGTAGCGCTTCCCGCAGAGCAAAAGAAGCGTTTTGCAGAGATTCAGGCAAAGCTTAGCGAGCTATCGTCAACCTTTTCCAACAATGTGATGGACGCCACTATGGGCTGGACTAAACACATTACCGATGAAGCTGAACTTGCCGGTATGCCAGAGTCAGCCCTTGAAGCAGCGGCGCAAGCTGCGCATCAAAAAGACTTACAAGGCTGGTTGTTTACGTTAGACATTCCGTCTTATTTGCCAGTCATGCTTTACGCCGATAATCGCGAACTTCGCGAAGAAATGTATCGCGCCTATGCAACAAAAGCGTCTGATCAAGGCCCTAATGCGGGTAAGTGGGATAACACCAATATAATCAAAGAAACCTTAACGCTGCGAACTGAACTGGCTGAATTGTTAGGTTTTTCAAGTTATGCAGAGCGTTCACTAGCGACTAAAATGGCGGATTCTACCGATCAGGTCATCGGTTTCTTGCGTGATTTGGCGGCTAAGTCTAAGCCTCAGGCGGAGAAAGAGCTTGAAGAAGTACGAGCGTACGCGAAAGACAAGTATGGTGTCAGCGAGCTAGCGGCATGGGATTTACCGTATTACAGCGAGAAACTGAAACAGGAAAAGTACACGATTTCTGATGAAATGCTTCGGCCTTATTTCCCTGAAGATAAAGTGCTGTCTGGTTTATTCGAAGTTGTACATCGCCTGTACGGCTTAAAAATTATTGAGCAGCCTGGCATCGATACGTGGCATAAAGATGTACGTTACTTCACCATTACTGACGATGCTGATGTGATGCGCGGCAGCTTTTACCTAGACTTGTATGCACGCGCGAAAAAACGTGGCGGCGCTTGGATGGATGAATGTCGCGTTCGTCGTGAAAAAATGGATGGCGAATTACAGCTGCCCGTGGCGTACCTTACCTGTAACTTCAACGCACCTGTAGGGGATAAGCCAGCGCTATTTACCCACGATGAAGTGGTGACCATGTTCCATGAGTTTGGTCATGGGATCCATCACATGCTTACTAAAATGCGCGTAGCCGGTGTGTCCGGTATTAACGGTGTGCCATGGGATGCGGTTGAACTGCCAAGTCAGTTTTTAGAAAACTGGTGCTGGGAAGAAGACGCGCTTAACTTTATCTCTGGTCACTATGAAACTGGCGAACCGCTTCCTTCTGATTTATTGGATCGTATGCTTGCTGCACGGGATTACCAGTCAGCGATGCAGATGGTACGCCAGCTTGAATTCAGTCTTTTCGACTTCTTACTGCATAGCGAAAAGGGCAGTGAGGTAGACGTACAGGGCACATTGGATAAAGTGCGTGAAGAGGTGGCCGTGGTCATTCCTCCATCGTTTAACCGTTTCCAAAATGGCTTTGGTCACATATTTGCTGGTGGATACGCAGCGGGCTATTACAGCTATAAGTGGGCCGAGGTGCTTTCTGCCGACGCGTACAGCAAGTTTGAAGAGGATGGCATTTTTAACCGCGATACGGGCAAAGCGTTCTTAGAAAACATTTTAGAAATGGGCGGCAGTAAGCCTCCTATGGACTTGTTTGTTGCTTTCAGAGGGCGCGAGCCGCGAGTTGACGCTTTACTTCGTCACAGCGGTATTAAAGGCTAGGCACACATGAAAGAGTCTAAGCTAGAGTCTTTTCAATCTATCTACCGCCGAGCGTGCGAGCGCAAAGGCGGTGAAAGGGTGCTTGAAGCCATGCTCCAAGCACCACTTTCTAAAGCGCAAATTGAAGCAATTCCTGACGACCGCTTTTTAGCGGCGATGACCAAAAAAGTGTTCCAGTCGGGCTTCGTTTGGCGAGTTATTGAGCAAAAGTGGCCCGACTTTGAAACCGTATTTTTCGGGTTCGACATTGATAAAGTGTTGTTGATGCCCGATGAAATGCTAGAGCAAAAAGCGTCAGATAAGCGCATTGTTCGCAACTATAAAAAAGTGATGACAGTGCGTGACAATGCCATGATGATCAAAGACGTAGCCCTGGAGCGCGGTAGCTTCGGTAAGTTCGTAGCAGGCTTTGAAAAAGACAATATCACTGAGCTTTGGGCGTTTTTGAAAAAACGCGGTGCGCGATTAGGTGGCAACACCGGCCCCTACATGCTTCGTGCGCTAGGTATAGACACGTTTTTATTCTCTCGTGACGTGGAAGATTACTTGCGAAAGAATGACATTATCGACGGTGGCTTAACCTCGAAAAAGTCGCTGTCGGCGGCCAATGCGGCATTTGCGCAATGGCATGAGGAAAGCGGCCGTTCATTGCAAGAGATCAGTGCCATTGTTGCCTATAGTTGGGGCACAAACAATCAGGTAGCGTAGAGCAAGCTGCTCTAGTCTTCTAAACAAGCGAGCTTGTGCCATGCAGGCTCCGCTTTTGTGAAGGTCAAAGGCTTGATTTACATCAGGAGACAGTCAGGCATAAAGCTTTTGCTTGAGCACACAATCCTATACACTTCGGCATTAATAAAAATATTCAAATTACAGGACTGTCATGAGCGACAATCAAACTCCCGCTACGCAAGCAGACTCTGCAATCGACAATGCTACTGAGCATACAACGCACTTTGGTTTCAAACAGGTGGATAAAGGGCAAAAAGCCTCTTTAGTTGCTAATGTTTTTGACTCTGTTGCAGCAAAGTACGACGTAATGAACGACCTTATGTCGATGGGAGTGCATCGTTTATGGAAGCGTTTCACAATAGACTGCAGCGGTGTTCGCGCGGGTAATAGAGTATTGGATATTGCCGGTGGTACTGGCGATTTAACCGCTAAGTTTTCACGTTTGGTAGGCCCGACTGGGCGTGTAACCCTTGCCGATATCAACTTGTCTATGCTGAAAGTAGGCCGAGATAAGCTGCGCGATCGCGGCTTGGTAAGCAATATCGATTATGTGCAAGCTGACGCGGAAGCATTGCCTTTCCCCGACAATCATTTTGATGTGGTGACCATGGCATTCGGCCTTCGCAACGTAACGGAAAAGCAAAACGCGCTTAATTCTATTTTTCGCGTGTTAAAACCAGGCGGCCGTTTACTGGTATTAGAATTTTCTAAGCCTACGTCAGAGCAGCTCAGCAAACTTTACGATATGTACTCGTTTCACATTTTGCCAAAAATGGGTCAGCTAGTGGCGAACGATGCAGAAAGCTACCAATACCTTGCGGAAAGCATACGTATGCACCCAGATCAAGAAACCTTGAAGGGAATGTTCGAGCAGGCTGGCTTTGAGCAATGTGATTACCAAAACCTGACTGGCGGTATTGTAGCGCTACATAGAGGTTATAAGTTTTAATGCCTACTTCTGCGCTGGTTACCGCAACGACTGAATCGGTTTTAAACAAGTTGCTGTCTTTAGACGAAGGCAGCGAAGCAAGGCTAAAAGCGCTTGCTGGCGCCAGGCTTACCGCGTTCATTTCGCCGCTTCCTTATGGTATTACGCTGTCGTTTTCTGACCGTATTGACGTACTCAGCGAACAAGGCTCGTTTGAAGACGCCGTCGCGTCCCTTGGGCCGAAAGACTGTTGTATTAAAACGTCGCTACAAACCTTGCCAGAGTTAAAAGAAACCAGCCAGTTGACTCGTCTTATTCAGCAAAAGGCCCTCTTTTTGGAAGGAGAGCTCAATGTTGCTCAGCAAGTCAGTGCGTTGTTTCAGCAGCTCGACATAGACATTGAAGAGTTACTAGCACAAAAGACTAACGATGTTATTGCCCATCAGACCGTGAAAACGTTGAAAACCGTGCATGAGAAGTCGATGTCAGCGCTAGCGTCCATGGCGAAAGTGTTCGGCAACGCCGTAGTAGAAGAAAAGCAGCTTGCTGCACACAAGCTGGCGGTTATGTACTTTAGTGACGAAGTTAATGCGCTTCGCGATAGAGCAGAAAGTGCCGATGCGAGACTGCGCCGCCTAGAAGAAAAATTTAAGTAAGATTGAGAGAAACAGGCTCATAAATGCGTATTGTTAGGTTATACCGAATTAACAAGGTATTGTTGGAACACGGCTTAGACGAACTTATTCCAGCAAAGTGGTTACCCTGGTACGCGCGGGCTATGCGTCATACCATTTTTTGGGTGCGAAACAAGCACAAGGGCAAGTCAGCCGGCGAGCGTATTACGCTTGCACTACAAAACCTTGGGCCTGTTTTTATTAAATTCGGCCAGATGCTCTCTACCCGCCGAGACTTGCTTCCCCCTGCCATCGCTAACGAACTTGCCCGTTTACAAGACAAAGTTCCGCCGTTTTCATCTGACGCTGCACAAGACATTATCAAGCAAGCGTTGGGGCTTTCTGATTTAGGCGAATTATTCAGTGAATTTGAAAAGGCGCCGCTGGCGTCGGCCTCTATCGCCCAAGTTCACGCGGCAAAGTTAAAGCATAACAATGAAGACGTTGTGGTAAAGGTGTTGCGCCCAGATATTCGCGATACCATCGTGGCAGACATGGAGCTATTGTTTAGCTTGGCTAACGTGCTTCAACGCTGGCTTCCTGATGGCAAACGGCTGCGTCCTGTCGAAGTGGTTGTGGAATACCGCAAGACTATTGTTGATGAGCTGGATTTACTGCGTGAATCTGCAAACGGTATTCAGTTAGGGCGTAATTTTGAAGGTTCAGACGCGCTTTATGTACCTAAAATTTACAGTGACTATTGCCGCAGTAATGTGTTGGTTATGGAGCGTATTTACGGTCTGCCAATCTCAAATATAGACGCATTACTTACCCAAAATACCAATATGAAAAAATTGGCCGAGCGGGGTGTGGAAGTATTCTTCACTCAGGTATTTCGCGACAGTTTTTTCCATGCAGACATGCACCCGGGCAATATATTTGTATCTACCGAACACCCTGAAAACCCCAAATATATCGCCATCGATTTTGGCATTGTGGGTACGCTTAATCGTGAAGACAAGCGTTATTTGGCTGAAAACTTTATCGCCTTCTTCAACCGCGACTATCGCAAAGTTGCTCAGCTTCACGCTGACTCAGGTTGGGTGCCGCAAGATACCAATATCGATGAATTCGAGATGGCCATTCGAACCGTATGTGAGCCGATATTCCAAAAGCCACTTGCTGAAATTTCCTTTGGTAACGTGTTGCTGCAGCTATTTAATACGGCACGACGTTTCAATATGGTCGTGCAGCCACAGCTTGTGCTACTGCAAAAAACATTGCTGTATATCGAAGGCTTAGGCCGTCAGTTGTATCCTCAGCTCGACCTTTGGAAAACCGCTAAGCCGTTTCTTGAAAACTGGATGAAAGAGCAGATTGGCTTTACCGCCATGATGGGGAAGGTGAAAGACAACTTACCTTTCTGGTCGGAAAAACTGCCTGAAATGCCGGACCTGTTGTATGACAGTTTACAGCAGATGAAGCGTTTGCCGTTACAGCAACAAAGAACTCATTTGGCACTGCTTCAAGAGCAAAAGAAAACAACTCAGACCACTCATTTAAGCGTGGTGGGTGCCACTTTCGTGCTAGTGTCGGCCATATTGCCAATGTACGATTTATCTTGGTATTTCCCTGCAAGTACGGGCGTAATTGGCGCAATTTGCTGGTACTTGGCGTGGCGAAAAGGGCTTTGATTATTGTTACGCTGCGGTGAATTATTTATGAAATCCGTAGTTTATCAATTAATTTGTATAGTAATCGTCCCGAAGAGTGTTATAGTGGTTGTGGCTTTTGGCCAAAGTCTTTAAATAGACGCGATTTTGTATTATTTGCTATATGTTAAACCACTCGAGTTACCCGGTAATTTGTTGTAAGTTGTTTGTCCATTCGTAAGTAAGACCCAATACTCCGCCAATTTAAAGACTCTAAAGAACTTAGTTACACGCGCTTATGCGCAATTTAATACGATATTTGAGGTCTATACGACATGTCTAAAGTTACAGGCACAGTTAAGTGGTTCAACGCTGATAAAGGTTACGGTTTTCTAACTCAAGATAACGGCGGTAAGGACGTATTCGTTCATTTCCGTGCGATCATCTCTGACGGTTACAAAACGCTTCCAGAAGGTCAGCGAGTAGAATTTGAAGTTGAAGAAGGTCAAAAAGGTCTTCAAGCTGCTAACGTGCAAGCTATCTAAGAATTCAAAAACGGCGGTCATTTAACCGCCGTTTTTCTTTCTATTGTCTGCATTTCCACACTCACGCTAAACGCGCGACAAAGCTTTTAGTCCATACCGCTTTTGGTATATATCATTTCTAACGAATAACGTTTTTCATCAATAGCTAGCCTACTGCGTCGCTATCGCCATCCTCTCTCGGCTACACCACATAAGCACTCGTTCACCCCAATAAAATTGAAGCTCGCAGCATATTCCTAATATCAGTACGCCACGGTATTGCGTAGTCATAGCGTTTAATGCTTTACTCATTACAACGCCCATTTGGGTAATACTAGTCCGCACAGTTAATTACCCACTCAGCGAGACTCAAAGTGTTCGTAATCGCGGCGATAATACGTCTACAGGGAGTGCTAAATGCGCATGACATCAACTATTCGATCTTCATTGGCCACCGCGCTACTTATTCTAAGTTCAAACCTTGCTTATGCTGCTCAGGCAAATGGACAAGTCGATGAGCAGGGTGTTTTAGCAATGGTGCTTAATACTGAAATCCGTATGGCAGACGTCGTGCCTAGTGAAGAAGAACGCAAAAACTTGAAGCAGCAAGCGAAAGACAATTACGCAGGTATGCTTGATTATGTGGTCCGTGTAAATGCGTCTAACAGAATTTATGAGCTTGTTTTAGAGGACTATGCAAAACAAAAAGGCATAACTGTTAATCAAACACTGGTAAGCAAGTTTATCGAGAAGTTTGAAGGTCAGGTTTCAAGTGAAACGACCACGAAACCCATTAAAGAGATAGCGACCAAGCAGGTTATGCAGTTTCAAACAGAAAAAGCGATGTATGAAGAATTTGGAGGGCGTGTTATCTTTCGCCAGTCTAACCCGCAAATGCCGATTGACGCCTACAATACACTGCTATCTCGCTATCGCGATGCAGGTAAACTTAGCATAATAGACGAGGACTTGCGGGATGCATTTTGGGATGTATTCACGCCTCCCTTTCAGTACGAAATTACACCAGAAAATGTTGACTTTAATCAGCCTTGGTGGCTTTAAATAGCCTCCATAAAAGTAAAGCGCCTGACGTAATTCGCTGAAAAACTAAGAACATGGAAATAAAGGGCAACATCTCACTATGCGTAGTGAAAAAATAAGCGGTATAGACACAATAGATAAAGCCATTTTGGCCATGCTACAGAATAACGCTGACACGCCTGTCGCAGAAATCGCTGAGCAAGTTGGGCTTACGGTAACGCCCTGCTGGCGGCGTATTCAAAAGCTAGAAGAGAAGGGCATAATCTCTAGGCGAGTAGCGCTGTTGCAAGCAAAACACCTGGGGCTGGCCATGACCGTTTTCGTGCAAGTAAAAGCGGGCAGACATGATGGAAAGTGGCTGGCAAGTTTCGCTAAACACGCCGCATCATTTGATGAAGTTGTTGAATGTTATCGTATGTCTGGCGAATACGATTACCTGCTAAAAGTCCTCGTTACCGATATGGATTGCTTTGATCATTTTTATAAGCGATTGGTTAACGGTATAGAATTTTCCGACGTCACTTCAAGCTTTGCAATGGAGCAGATTAAGTACACAACCTCGGTACCGTTAAACCACATTTAAAATCCAAAAAAAAGGGGCCGGTTTGATGGGCCCCATATAAATTAATGATTTTGGTCTTCAACGTGCTGGTCGGCAAATATCTTGGATTTCTTTTTGATTTTACATCCTAAGATACGCTGCGCATTTTTACGGCCGATATAGTGAGCGACTGTGTAGGGGTGCGCGCGCTTGAAGAACCGTGAGAACGAATGGAATACATTTTCCATGGTATTGGCTCCTTCTATTAAAAATTGCCCCAAATAAAATATAGTAATATTACAGTTTGATGTCAACAAAATATTTAACGGTAAGTAACGTTTAAATTTTGATCACACCTAAAGGGTAGACTAGCTAACGCTAAACACCCTCTAGTCATTGGTATACATTGTTCGAGGGAAAGGATCATATTTTGATCGCAAGTTTTCAGATCGAGTTCGTGGGTAGGTGATACTGGTCGCCGCAAATGCCCCAAGCACAGGAAAGGCGGCGGGAACCGCAAGAAACTCGCAATGTAAAGCGTTTAGTATAGCGCTGAATAGAAAGTGAACACCATTGAATTTCAATGATGTTCACTATTGTTTTAAGTAATTGGGATCTGTTGCGATCCCATTTACAAAGGCTAGTAGTAAGAAAGCTTCTCTGATTTACCGGAGAATATTTTATATACCATGGCCGTATAAGCCAAAATAATAGGTACAACAATAACTACGCCAACAAGCAAGAAGCGTAGAGAGCTTGCATCACTAAGCGCATCCATCACTGTCACCTGTCCAGGGATAATAAACGGATAGTAGCTTATGCCAAATGCGGTGAAACAAAGTAAAAATACGAGAAGGGCAATAAAGAACGGAAGCCATTCGCCTTTCCCTTGTGCATCGGGTAGTTTTTTAAGCAACACACCGCATATTGCTAAAAGCGCAAAACACGCTACTGGAATAGCGAAAAGCACATAACCCCAAGGAGCAGACAACCATAAGTCTCGCACGTCATCGTGTAAGGTTAGGTTCGCGATACTTACCGCGACAATCCCTACCGCCAATACCCCTAAACCTCTTCTGGCCCAGTAATACGCTTTTTGTTGAAGCTCACCTTCGCCTTTAAGTATTAACCAGCACGAGCCAATAAACGCATAGGCAGCCGTAACACCAAATGCAGCCAGAAGTGCAAAGCCTTGCGCCCAAATATCTGTGCGAAGCCCCGTCACGTATATACCCAACATGTACCCTTGAGCTAATGTGGTTAACAGCGAACCGTATTTGAATACCATGTCCCACTTACGCTTTTTCACCTGCACAACCTTAGCGCGAAAATCAAACGCTACGCCGCGCAAAATAAGCCCTAATAACATGAAGGTGGCAGGCAAGTACAAGGTTTGCAAAAACTCACTATGGGCTTCAGGGAAGGCAACAAGCAGTAGACCTATGGCGAGTACAAGCCACGTCTCGTTAGCATCCCAGTAAGGCCCGATGGAGGCTATCATGTCATCGCGAAACGCTTCTGTTCTTGGCGGAATAAGCACACCCACACCCAAGTCGTAGCCATCTAAAATGGCGTACAGCAATACAGATAGACCAAGTAAACCCACATAAATATTTCCGAGCATTTCTGCTGATACATTTTCAAACATGTTTGCTCTCCTTAAACCGTGCTTGGGTCTGGGTCAGTAGGTTGCATTTTTGCCTTGGCAATTTCGCGCTCTTCCGTCGTTATCTCTTCAATTTCAACGGCTCTTCTGCACATCAACATAAGTGTTCCCATGTATGCGATTAGAAGCACCGTATAAATAACAAGATAGAGCGTGAACGACAGAGCAATATTCGCCGGTGGTAACTGGGTAACGGCATCAGCGGTTCTTAATACACCGCTTACCAAATAGGGCTGACGGCCTATTTCCGTTACGTACCAGCCTGCTAACGTAGCAATCCAGCCGCTAAACGCCATGCCTGCAAACGTGCGTTTAAGCCAAATTGGGAAGTCTTTTTTGCGCATAAGATAAAGACTGCCAAGCCATGACACAGCAAGCATTAACATACCCATTCCCACCATAACCCTAAAACCGAAGAAAACAGGAGCAACGGGCGGATGCTCTCCTTCAAACTCATTTAACCCTTTAATCTCGCCTTTAAGTTCGTGAGTAAGAATTAAACTCGCACCATAGGGAATGGGAATTTCAAAATGATTCTCTTTGCTTTCTTCGTCAGGAATTGCAAAAAGCAACAAAGGTGCGCCTTCAGTGGTTTCCCAAAGTCCTTCCATCGCCGCTACTTTCTGAGGCTGATGCTCAAGCGTATTTAAACCATGCATGTCACCAGCAAAAATTTGTAGCGGGATTAACACTGCCGCCGTATAGGTGGCGGTTTTAAGCGCGAGCTTAGGTGCAAGCTTGTCGTCGCCTTTAAGCATGCGGTAGGCCGAAAGCCCAGCTATCAGGAAGCTGGCCGTCAGTCCAGACGCTAACATCATATGTACAAAGCGGTAAGGGAAAGACGGGTTAAAGATAATTTCTTTCCAGTTTGTGGCATACACCACACCGTCGACCACTTCAAAACCCTGCGGGGTTTGCATCCAGCTATTTAAGGCTAATATCCAGAACGCAGAAGTAGTGGTGCCAAGTGCAACAATAAGGGTTGAAGCCGTATGCAGCCAGTTCGGAACACGGCGTATGCCAAACAGCATGATGCCTAAAAACGTGGCTTCTAAGAAAAAGGCGGTAAGTACCTCATAACCGAGTAGTGGCCCCGCCACATTACCTACTTTCTCCATAAATCCAGGCCAGTTAGTACCAAACTGAAATGACATGGTGACGCCGCTTACTACACCCAAGGCGAAGCTTAGGGCAAAGACACGTACCCAAAAGCGATACATACGCATCCACACAGGGTGACCTGAAATATTAGAGCGCAGCTTAAAGTAAAATAGAAACCAGCCCATCGCCATGGTGATGGTTGGAAACAAAATATGAAAACTAATATTTAACGCAAATTGTAAACGAGACAGCAAGAATGCATCCACAGAAGGCCCCCTTAGTTAACGCTGTTTTTCCCCGGAAGTAGCTTGTCCTTAAGCTCAAGCATACGGCCCACGCCAGAACCCAACTTCATCAACGTGTTTAACTTTTCAGGTCCAAGATTTTGAAGCTCTTCAGACCATGCCGTAATTGATTCGAGTAAATCGTGAATTTCGTTCAGTTTATGTTGTGCATTCGCCTCTTTTTCATTGGCAGGTGCGTCAAGCAACAAATCACGCAGTAGACTCATTGTTGGGTCTATCTCGCGCTTTCTTCGTTCTTCAAACACTCTATTGGCCAGTGTCCAAATATCGCCAGCCGGAATAAAGAACTCTTTTCTCTCACCAGGAACAAGATGCTGTTTAACTAAGCGCCATGACTGAAGCTCTTTTAAACCCATGCTGGTATTGCCTCTGGATATGTTGAGCGCATCCGCAATTTCCTGCGCCGAAATGGGCTCTTCGTTCAAAACAATAAGCGCAAGAATTTGCCCAACTGTTCTGTTGAAACCCCAACGACTTCCCATTTCGCCAAAGTGCATAACCGCAGATGTAATTAAAGGCGTCATTTTCATTTTTACCTTCCAGAAGTTTCAGAAATTACTGAAAGTTTATTGCGTAGGATCAAGAAACACAAGTTTTATTCGTGATATTGCGTACGAATTTTTGAAAATTTAATGTTCTCAGCTAATGATCTAGACGTCGATATAACATGCTTTCTCAGCCATAAGTTGTTATCGTGTGGGTTACTCTACGGAACACACGACGAAAGCTCGCTTTCTTGATACTTGGCGCAAAGTAATGCAAACAATTGACAATACCCCTACAACGCTTCAAAACTGTGAAGATGAAGCTATCCACTTGATTGAAAGCGTACAAAGTTTTGGGTATGTCATAGCCATTAACCCTAGTACCAAAAAAATTCAGGTGGTGAGCGAGAACATCAATGACATGTTCAACGTAGACGTCGTTCCCGGTGAAACACTTATCACTGAACTGATTGACATTCCCTCTCCTGAAGCGCGCACATTCCAGACTATTCACGATGCTGTAAAAGGCGGAAATGTACGCCACGCCTACCAGTGGAAGTTTGCTGAAAATGCGCTCCATCTCAAAGATTGGGAGAAAGAGGGCAGTGGTGTTGCCTTCGATTCTAATGGCCTGTTGGTTATAGAGCTTGAGCCAACCCCTCAACTAAGCTTTGAGGCGGCGCAGCAATGGGTGCCAATGGATGTAGATATTCGCGCATTGTTACCCAATGTCGATGATCGCGACTCCATAGGCGATGTTGCCGATGCTATCGCTCAGGTATTTAACCAATACATAGGTTTCGACTCGGTCATGGTTTATCAGTTTGACAAAACCTACTGTGGTGAAGTGATTGGCGAAGCCGCAAGTGCAGATTCTCGTTCATTCAAAGGGTTGAAGTTTCCCGCTTCGGATATCCCCAGTCAGGCCCGTGAACTGTATCTAAAAAATCGAGTGCGCTGTGTCTACGATGTAGAAGAGCAAGTTATAGGCCTTAAGCCTTCGGTTAAAGAGGCTGAACGTCCGCCATTGGATTTATCAATGTCAATGGTTCGCTCTGTTTCGCCTATGCACATTGCCTACCTTAAAAATATGGGGATCCGCTCTTCATTTTCAGTTTCGCTTGTTTTTGAGGGTAAGCTGTGGGGATTGTTAGCATGCCACAACAGTGAACCGGCTTACATCGACCAGAAGAAACGTTTAGTTTGCGAATCATTAGGTCACCTTTATGCCTGGCAGCTTCACACGAAAGCACTGCATAAAAAGAAAGAGCAATTTCAAATTCGCCAACGCAAGCTGAACCATATTGTTCACCAGCTTACTTCATACACGAACCCGCTTGAGGCCATCACACAGAAAGAAGGAGACTTACTGGATGTTGCTGATTCGTGCGGTATGGCGGTGGTTACCCCTACGGGCAACTATCTGGTTGGTAAGACTCCCACAGAGAAAACCTTGGCAAAATTACTCGAAAAATTTGCCATTAGCGGCTCTGAGCAGTCCATTGCTATAAACCGATTAACAAACGAAATTTTAGATAGTGGCGACCTAAACGGCATTCGAGGCATGTATATTTCCTGCGTGTCTTCAAAACTGGGCTACTACACGGTTTGGTTTAGAGAGCAGAAAGACAAGACCATTCGTTGGGCGGGTCGCGATGCGGCCAGAAAAGATATTGGAAAGTCTCTTACCCCTCGTAATTCGTTTGATATGTATTTGCAAAGTGTTGCTGATGAGTCGGTAGAGTGGACCGAAGATGATCAACTAATCATTGAAGGTTTTGACCATCTGTTTATACCTTACGCGCTAAGCTTAAAAGCGTCGCTCGATAAGCAAATTAGTAAATTAGAAGAGCTGGATAAAGCGAAAGATCAGTTTCTTGCCAGCATTTCTCACGAGCTACGTTCACCACTTAACTCTATTGTGGGGTGGACCGATTTAGCGCTTATGGATGTCGGCAATGTGGACAGAATGACTGATGCCCTTGGCGTGATAAAGCGCGCGGCATCAACTCAGGCAGCACTGATCAACGACATTCTCGATTTATCCCGTATTATTTCAGGTACGATGAAGCTCAGTACCCATTCGCTTAATATCGCTGGGTCAATATCTGAAGTTGCCAAATCTTTCGAGGCTGGGTTTGCGAGCAAGAATATTCAGCTATCGATAAATTGCGAAGACGATCACACGCAAATTCTGGGTGACAATCTCCGTATAAAACAGGTTATCAATAACCTGTTGAGCAATGCGCTTAAGTTCACGTCGAAAGGCGGTACTGTGCATGTAAGAGGTCGAAGAGAGCATTCGAACTACCTTTTCCGCGTTAAAGACAATGGCAAAGGTATGACGCGCGAGCAGCTATCTCATGTTTTCGAACGTTTTTATCAAGGCAAAAACGAGCACAACAAACATGGGTTGGGCTTAGGCCTGTCTATTGTGAAAAGTTTAGTAGAGATGCACGGTGGTGAAATTTATGCTGAAAGCGACGGACCTAATACGGGAACAACGTTTTACGTAACGCTGCCGATTGCGCCGCTTAATTTGCACGACGACATTATTGAAACTAAGAACTCTGAAATTAGCGACCTCACCGAGTCTTTACGCTTAAACGGCTTACGGATTTTAGTCGCAGAAGATGAGCAAGACGCCCGTGATTTCATAAAGCTGTTTCTAGAATCTAACGGCGCGCGAGTTAATGTTGTGAAGAACGGCCTGTTAGCATGGAAGGAAATTAACGATATGCCAGAAGCCTTCGATCTTCTGCTATCGGATATTGGTATGCCGGAAATGGACGGGCTGGGTTTAGTTTTAAAAATAAGAGCCAGTGAAATACCAGAAATTGCAAAGCTTAATGCCGTAGCACTGACCGCTTATGCCTATACATCTGATCGCGTTAAAGCACTTAAAGCTGGCTTTAACAACTATGTGTCAAAGCCAGTCGATGGCGAAGAATTGCTGACTATTCTGGAAATGTACTTACCAGAAACGTCACACTAACTCTGACGACTCCCCGTCTTCTTTGCAACCTTTGATCAGCGGTATTACGAAGATAGAGCGCGAAGATAGAGCGCGAAGATAGAGCGTTAACAAGGCTGACGCATATCTTTGAATAGGCCGTTTAGTTTAAGTAACTATAGGTATGCTTTTTAGTGTAGAAGTCGCGTAGTCGGCTTCGTGCTTCTCTACCTAATTTAATGCCCTGCGACGCTCATTGATTTCAAAGTTCACCGAAGTCAATATTCACCTACCAGCGGCGAAGTAATAGCTGGTAGGTGGTTTTATCTAACAGCGACTCGCGAGGCGACGAACTTTCTTTATCGGGAAGGGCAGCACGCGCTTCCTCAAGCGATGCATATCTATCCCCGTCAATATAAAATGCGCTGGCTTCAGATGTAGGTTTACCGTCAAGGGAATAGGCGGTGTTTAACAAGTCTGACGTGGTAGTTATGTTGCTGTGCCCGATAAAGTCGGCAACGCCATCGCCATTCACATCTTTGGTGAGCCAAGCTAACTCAAGTGGCTGATTCAATTCCCCCGAATTCTGCATTGTCGACACAGCTTGATTGAATTGCGCAACAATCCTTTCAGCGTTAGCAACATTTTTGCTGATAGCTATTTGAAATCCGGTTTTTGCTAACGGTTTTGCTGAAAAGTGCAGGGTTTCTTCATTATCGTTAGCCAGCAGTATGTTTAGCTCTCGCGCAAGCAGCTGGGTGGTAATTAAGTAAGGCGCTCTATCGTCGGCAAGTTGGCGAAATGCATCAAACGTAGTGGGGTTGCGTGACCACTTTATATCTTTCAGCAGTCTGAATGATGGCGTATTCGCAAAGCGATTTTCAATAGCGACCCGGTTGTCTTTTAAATGAGGAAAAAGCTTTATTGCCTCAACGTCCGCCTCTTTACTTACCGCGTAAAGGTAAATGGGTAAGTAGATATCGGATAGTACATAGTTGCTGCTATCCTCACCCAAATTAACGTAGGCAAATTCACCGTCTAGCTTACCTGTCAGTACAGAACTGCCCAAAAAAGCTTGTCGCATAACCTGAAGTTGGATATCCAACTCCGCCTTCTGAAACACCTTTTCGAGCAGTGTGTTAACTCGAGCAGGCTCCCCATCGTCGCTTATGTAGGTCTCGAAGGAAGCTGCACCTAATTTGGTAGGGGCGGCATGTAATTGCGAAACATTAAAACAACAAAGGGCTAGGCTTATGCCTAATAAAGAAAGACGTTGAGTGAAAATAGAGAGCGAGAACGCGCTGAATCTTACCAAAGGTGAACTCCGAACTGCCGTCATACATTTACTACACTGTAATGCAGTTAGTCGCTTAATTCCAATAAACACATTCTGGCTTAAATTAACAAAATGTAAGCGACATCAATATATTGAGTGTAGTGTCCACGTTTATACTAGCTTTTATTGAGTAAAGTCATTCGTGACGATAAGCCGGTTTCATTACCAGCTTAACGTCACGAACTTGATTGCATGCGTAATTGGGGGCGCAATTGGATGCGTATAAGCGCGCTCAACATAAACGCTCAATTTAAACGCTTATTCTCCAAAGCTTCCCGCGGGACCTGGATAAACCACTACGCTTTCAACACCGTCCTTGTTAACGCTGGCTACGCCAAAGAAGTAGTTGTCGATAACGACGTTCTCAAGCATAGCCTCGGTGACGTAACCCACATATTTACTGTATTCCCATTGCGGAGCATCAGTATGACGCCAGTATACTTTGTACCCTTTAAGCTGCGGGTTCTCTTCAGCGTCTAGTGCATCCCACTTTAAAAATGTTGAAGGTTGAACTGCACCGGCAATTTCTACATTTGCAGGTGGGTTCGGTGCCCACGCCATCGCAGCAAGAGAAACAGCATTAAGGCCAGTAAGTTTGGCTGCGTAATCAAAGTCGACGCCATCCAAGGTGTCACCATAGGCAACACCGTCTTCTACGCGAAGATCTTGATGTTGGCGGGTGTAGTTTTCGTTAGTTTCCATAATACGAATACCCGGGTAGCCCAAGTCGTTGAACGGGCGGTGATGGCCGCCACGACCAAAACGGTCCAAGCGATAAATCACCATCGTGTCTAAGTTCTCAATATACTGATCGGCAATTTTATCGATGTAACGGGCAAGGTTACGGCTTGGTGAGTCAACTTCACCCCCGGTGAAACGTCGCATGCGTGCTTCTTTATCCGTTTCGGTTACGCGTGTGCCTTCAGCAAACAAGCGAGCGGTGGTGTTGTTAATCACACCGTTAACCCCTTCGATATTGCCTATCATGTCATTATTGAGCACGGCTTTAATTCGCCAGCCGTCTTCCTTGGCTTGGTTTGCCATAATACGCCCGCCGAAAAGCCCTTGCTCTTCGCCAGATAAAGCAGCATACACGATACTGCCGTTAAACTTGTATTTGGATAGTACTCGCGCAGCTTCTAGGGTACCGGCAACACCAGAGGCGTTGTCGTTTGCCCCTGGTGAGTCAGAGGTGAAGTCCATTACATCAGACACCCGTGAATCGATATCGCCTGACATGATGACGTAACGGTCTGGATCGGTGGTACCGCGTTGTATCGCGATAACGCTAACCACTTCTACTGGGTCGGGAATACGTTTTTCTCCGCTGATGACTTCCGACTGGTAGTAAACTTCTAAGCAGCCACCACACTCGGCTGAAATTTTATCAAATTCAGATTTAATCCAACGCCGCGCAGCACCAATACCACGAGTATCAGACTCGGTTTCAGAAAGAGTATGGCGTGTACCAAAGTTCACCAGCGTAGTGATGTCTTTTTCAATGTTTACAGCGGAGACATTTTTGGCAATATCATAAAGTGCTTGCTGCTGCTCGCTTTGTGCGTGAGCGGCGAATGACGCTGTGCTACTTACCAATACAGCTGATGCCAGTACTTTCATTAATTCAGTTCTTATTTTTGCACTTATACTAGCTAGTGCGGGTCGGTTTTTTATCATTGTTATCTCCTGTTTTTATTTTTCACCATAACGAATACGTGGCAAAGCTACAATTAGAGTAAACGTGTTTAATGGTTGGTCATCGCAAGGCATCGCGATTGAAAAACGGAGTAAGGCGCTGGGAATGAAAAATGACTTTAAAAAAAACAAAAAAGCCGGCATTCGCCGGCTTTCAGAATATGGGTTGACGCTAGCGCTTAAATAAATGCAAACGCGTCGCCAAACAGGTTTTCAACTTTTAAGCCGCGTTGTGTAAAATCATCGCGTACAACTTTGGCCATTTCAAAACGACCTGCAACGTAAACCTGAATATTGGCAAAGTCAGCGTGGTCTGCCATTACCGCATGGTGTACCCAGCCCGTTCTGCCTTTCCATTCGTCGCATGCAAACTCTACAACCGGTACAAAAGTGAAGTGATCGTTAGTTTCAGCGAGCTCAGTTAGCTTGTCAGCTAAATACAAATCAGCCGCGTGTTTTCCACCCCAATAAAGGGTAAGTGGTGTCTTATCACCGCTGTTAAGATGCTCTTGCAGAATAGAGTAAGTATATGAGAAGCCAGTACCACCAGCAATAAGCACCATAGGTAGGCCATTACTTTGCAAAAAGGCATTGCCATTACCTACATTTACGGTAATTTCGCCATCCGCACGCATGCGCTCTAGCACTTCACCAGCGTAGCTGTTGCCAGGCTCTGCGCCAATGTGTAATTCAATGCGGCTATTATCAAATGCGGCATTGGCAATAGAAAATGGACGCATATCTTTTTCGTCCATTACCACCATGGCGTACTGACCCGCCTTAAACTCAACAGGGCTTTCTGGCGTTAATTCAACTTTTTGAACCACTTCGGTTAAAGGCGTGATGCTTGCAACCTTACACTTAATTTCTGACATGTATTCTCTTCTAACCTTCTTGCTTAGCGTGTCGCCTTTTCATGCGCTTTAGAAAAGCGCATGCTTCAATACAAAATAAATAGCGCTAAAAATAGTCGCTACATAATACCAAGACTGTCCCAAATATCATCAACGCGTTTTTTAACGTCTTCGTCCATCACAATAGGTACGCCCCATTCTCGGTCGGTCTCACCCGGCATTTTATTGGTGGCGTCCATTCCCATTTTAGAACCTAGCCCTGAAACGGGGGACGCAAAATCCAAGTAGTCGATAGGCGTATTTTCTATCATTACCGTGTCGCGGGCTGGGTCCATACGGGTAGTGATGGCCCAAATAACATCGTTCCAGTCACGCGCGTTGACGTCGTCATCGCACACTATCACAAATTTGGTGTACATGAACTGACGTAAGAACGACCACACACCCATCATCACCCGTTTCGCATGCCCAGGATACTGTTTCTTCATCGTCACTACTGCCATACGATAAGAGCATCCTTCAGGCGGTAAGTAGAAGTCGACAATTTCAGGGAACTGCTTTTGCAAAATAGGCACAAACACTTCGTTTAGTGCAACACCTAAAATAGCTGGCTCATCGGGTGGACGCCCAGTATAGGTTGAATGATAGATAGGATCTTTACGATGGGTAATATGCGTTACCGTAAACACTGGGAAGTCATCGACTTCATTGTAATACCCGGTGTGATCGCCGTATGGACCTTCAGGTGCTGTTTCATCTTGTGCAATATAACCTTCAAGCACAATCTCGGCACTGGCAGGTACTTGTAAGTCGTTACTAATAGACTTAACTACTTCAGTTTTGTCACCACGCAGTAGGCCCGCAAACGCATATTCAGAAAGGGTATCTGGAACAGGAGTAACTGCACCTAAAATGGTAGCGGGATCTGCGCCAAGGGCCACAGATACCGGGTAGGGTTCGCCTGGGTGTGTTTGACACCACTCACGAAAATCAAGGGCGCCACCACGGTGTGACAACCAGCGCATAATAAGTTTGTTTTTGCCGATAACCTGCTGACGGTAAATGCCCAGATTCTGACGCTTCTTATGCGGTCCTTTAGTAACACTTAACCCCCATGTTACCAAAGGTGCAGCGTCACCCGGCCAGCAGCGCTGTACCGGAATTTTTGATAAGTCTACGTCGTCACCGGTAAGCACCACTTCCTGACAAGGGGCTTTTTTAAGGACTTTGGCTGGCATATTAAGCACCTGCTTAAATACTGGCAGCTTCTCCCAAAGATCTTTCAGCCCTTTAGGCGGCTCTGGCTCTTTCAAATAAGCCAGTAGCTTACCTACTTCACGCAGTGCTTCAACAGACTCTTGACCCATGCCCATAGCTACGCGCTCTGGTGTACCAAACAAATTTGCCAATACGGGCATGTCGTGATTTTTAGGGTTTTCAAATAACAGTGCAGGGCCGCCGGCACGCAACGTCCTGTCGGCAATTTCTGTCATTTCAAGGTCGGTATCAATGGGCTGGGTAATGCGTACCAATTCACCTTTAGCTTCTAGCTGGCGAATAAAGTCGCGTAAATCTTTGTACTTCATCAGTGCAGGTGCATCCACAAACTCAATTTATGGCAAGAATATACTATTTAGCGGCAAAGTCCGATCAGTAAGCGCAGTGTTTACACGATTAAACGTTTTACAGATAAATTACGCTTTACAGAGGTGCCATTTGGGTGTGATATAAGAAAGCGTTAAAAATATTAACAAATCTAGGGCTAATAGTGCTTTGGTGTGTGCGTTTCGGTATCGACTTTTACCATAGCGCTTTGCTGAGGTGTTTTACAGTGGCCAGCGTGCTAAATCCCTACTAACCCTTTTGCCTAAGGTGGTTACATGAGTTCATTCGATCAGGACATGTTAGACGAATTAAATTTGTTACTGAAGTTTCCAACAGACAGCCTACTTCAAGGTTTAAAAATTCATCACGATGCCAGCCAAAGCATGGTGAACGCAGCATCCAGGCTATACTCCAAAGGCCTAATCACCCAGCCAGACGGTGGTTACCTAACTGATTTAGGTATTGACCTAGCCGATCACGCTCGCCATATCCAATCGGCCATGTGCCCACGAAAAAGTAGCCACTAAAAGCAAGATGCTGGCGTACGGTTAGATGCAGGTGGTCAGCATAAAGTTGAAAGCAGATATTAGCTGGCTGCAGACGCTCATGTGTCCATTCGTAAAGAAAAGCATGTCTTGGTTAAGATAATCTATAATTAGTCGATACCTTAACTAAGACATTGTAATCAACACATACTCTTTTGCTATGAAACGTATTCTACACACAGCCTTATTTATCTGCGCGACTGTTACGGGCTTTTCCGCTCATGCTCTTGAAGGGGAAACGATTGAAGAACTTCGCGCAGTTCAGCTTTACAGCCAAGATGCCTTAATCGATATGATTAATGCTAATACGCATTTAGACAAAGTCGTGGCTGATCGATGCCAATTAGTGCAAGACATTGAAGCGCGTGCCAATGTATTGAAAGTACCGGCCTACCAGTTTTTATGGGGAGATATGCTGGCGTGGGGCGTGTGCGTAGACGCTGAACCTGCCCGTGGTATTGGCTACATGGAAGATGCCGCGAATCAAGGTTTGCCAGCAGCACTAGAGCAACTGGGGCGTTACTATGCAAAGGGCACGCTTGTGCAGCAGGATAAATCTCGCGCCGTAGTGTATTTACGTGAAGCCGCTGCGCTTAAAAACCTAAAAGCGCAAATTCACTTGGTTGAGTTGTTTTTGGACGGTTATGGCAGTCCTTACGATTATGAAGACGCGTACCACTGGCTTTATAACTCGGTGACCAACGATAAAAAGCAGCATCAGCAAATTGCGTCTTACCTCGCTCGCTTAGAAAAATTAATGCACCCGAAAGCCGTGCGAGAGGCAAAGCGGCCTTTGGATAGTTAAACGCCACAAGCGGCGAGGTGATAACGAACACCTGCAGGCAACTAAAATCTTTAGGGCAGAAAGGCTGGCAAACATAACAAGCCAGCTTCTGAAAAAGCGTATTTATGTCCGTAGCACATCTATGTCTTTACGTAGGCTTAACGCTTACGCCAGCCAGTAAGCATAGGGCGAACTAACTGAATATTACCCATACGTTGTACAGCAAACACGGCAGCAATATGCACCAACACACAACCGTACAATACATCAGCCATAATACTGTGTATCCATTCCAGCGTGCTATTTCCAAACAGTGCGTCTATTTCTTTCATCATAAAACCGGTAATACCTAAACCCAGCAGTAACGTGATAACGGCCATTATCATTAGCCAGCCGAAAGGGTTGTGGCCATTGTGAGTGGGAATTTTCTTTTGTTTTACGTGCTGAATATGTTCAGCGAAGGCTTGTTGACACAATGATACTTTAGAAAAGCTTGCGTATTCAGTAGCAACCCTTTTACTTCCGTCGAATTTGCTGGATAAAATGCCCCAGCCAATCCTTATAGATATGAGCGCTACCGCCATATAACCGGCTATTTCATGATAAAGGCGACCTGGCTCTACAATAAAATAGTTGGTCACAAAGGTAACGACAAGGCCCCAGTGGCACACGCGCACAATCCAGTCCCAAATATAAATATCTGAAGGCGTATCAGTAGGTCTGTACATTACATAACTTTCTCAGAATAAAACAAAACGCTGCAATAGTTTGCAGCGTTTTTGTCTAGTTTAAAAGCAAGCGTTCGATGAATCGTTCGTTAAAACACACTTAGTGCATTTCTTTCTTAACAATGCTGCCATCAACAGGGTTAAAGTAAATTTCTACTTTGTTTTCTTCTTTGTCGAAGCCGTAGATTTCGTAACAGTTGCCGCCCGTTACTTTGAACTCGTTAATTTTGTAGCCTTGCGCTAATAGCTGAGCCTGAAACGCATCTTGGTTCTGCCATTCAGCTTCAGGTGCAGTCGTACACTGCGTAGTGCCATGCTCTGCACTACACGCACTTAATAGGGTCGCAGCACCAATAGCCGTAGCCATCATTAACTTCTTCATTGCAGTCTCCATTTCGCTTTTTAGTTAAACGTTATTTCTGTCCTACGTAGATTGAGTGTACTTAGTTTGCTCTATGATTCAAAGGGGCGTTTTTTGTTATGCCATTTATCGCGGCGTAGACTTTTTTTACTGTCGATAAGTGTGAACTCGCTCTCTAGGCGATCATACTCCTGTTTTACATCTTTATTCTTCAATGCTTCATGCTTAAGGCTTTGTATAGTCATGGCTAGTTAACCTCTTTCATTCTCAATCTGGCGATCTGTATTATTTCTTTCGGCGTTTTCTGAGACTTTTTCATGAATGCATATAAACTATGTATCTGCTTTACTTTTGTATAGCAGAATAGCGCCCTACCGATTCCTTCTTTTGCTCTAGCTCTGACCTCGAACAACCCGTTACTCATGGATTTAGTATGAGGAGCCCCTAAGTTCGGGCCATGCTTTTCCATAAGTTCTAATAACCGTATAAAACGTGCCTGCACTTTAGGTGGCATAGCCAATATTTGCTCTTTAACGCTTCTGTGAAACTTGATCTCCCACTTCATCATTATTCCTATTGGGTTATCATTAATGATAACTTTTGTTGTGCATTTATTCAACAAAAGTTACATAGAGCTTTACTTCATAACAACTGAGCTCTGGTACAGAGCTGATTAGGGAAAAAGAAAGGGAAAGTCGTCTGTCACAAAATTGCCTTTCATTTGTAACCTATACTTCATTGAACCGTCTCAAAAGCGCTCTACATTCTTGTGCTTCGATAATTCTAAAAGGTAAGCAATGTCGCCAATCTATCGGCGAAATGTTTAAAAAATACATAAAACACCCAATAAGCACACAAAAGGAATGATTTGATGCGTCCTCTGTACCCACGAACGGTTTATCCACGCTCTCTGCTTGCCATAACAATTGCATTTGCGCTATCAAGTGCCGCAATTGCACAAGAAGTAGCGCCCGACACAGAAAACGAACATAACTATATAGAAGAGATTACGGTAACCGCACAAATGCGTGAGCAGTCCGTTATGGATGTGCCTGTTACTATGGATGTAATAGGTAGCGAGTTCTTAGAGCGCACCAATATCATGGAACTTGATGAGCTTTCTCGAATTTTACCTAACGTTCAAATTCAAGAGCAGGCCGTAAGCTTACCGTCTTTTAATATTCGGGGCGTGACCGACGACGTATCTTCGGTGTCGGCAACGCCTCGCATCTCTGTATATCAAGATGGCTTTGATATCAGTAAAAAGACGGTAGCCAGCGTCGCGCTTTTTGATATTGCGCGCGTAGAGGTTTTAAAAGGCCCCCAGCCAACCTTGTTTGGTGTAGCGGCAGCCAATGGTGCGGTGAGTATTCATTCTAATCTTCCCACCTTCGAACAAGAAGGCAAGGTTCAGGTTGGCTATAACTCAGAGCAAGGGCAAGAACTTGAATTCATGTATAACCAGCCTATTAACGACAACCACAGTTTTCGTATAGCAGGTCTTTATCGCGAAATGGACGGCATTGTAGAAAACAATGCCTGTAGCGCTGACTCCTATTACGGTAATGCAAATATGTACAACCATCTTGGTGAAGAAGTGCCGTGCAACAGCGAAGATCTTCAGGGTGTTTCAGTACAAGCACTACGTGCAACATGGCGAGCGAATTACGATCAGCTTGAAATCACTGCGCGCGCAGCCATGGAGTATAACGACCAGCCGGGCATTGCCTTCAAATCAGGCTCTATCGCCCCCCAGGGCAAGATCATACTCTAACTTGCGTTAACTAGCGCATCTGTGATCAAATCTAGCTTTTTAGGCTAGCACAGATG
>Ga0207966_1000118_pt1 | contig 42078 bp, 35 predicted proteins | sample Knorr_S23_td_NAD_FD_185611 | JGI IMG/M metagenome (GOLD analysis project Ga0207966, IMG submission 185611) | Marine microbial communities from Southern Atlantic Ocean transect - Knorr_S23_td_NADW_ad_2500m_LV_B (SPAdes) (version 2) | ecosystem: Environmental > Aquatic > Marine > Oceanic | place...
GGACCGGACCCAGGCTGGGTCGACCAGATATTCAGGGTGAGCGAATCCGTGGGTTGTCATATCTCTCCTGTTGGATGAGTCACGTTAATATGATTGACAGGACCGCAGTACGTGGTGGAGGCTGCCCGGAACTATAAATGTGTGTCCCCAAAGTGTCAAAGCCGATCCAGTTTGGTTCATGTCTATCAGGCCATCCACCACTGATACAATCCACGGTGCAAAACATAGGATCCATCTGAGGAAGGAGAGTCAATCATATGGCAACACCCCAAGACGAAGTAAGACCCTGCATGGAAATTTCCGACACGCAACTGAAATTAGACCAAGTGCAAGCGGCCATGAAGGTTATGATGGAGCGCGCTCGATCGATATCCGACACTCCGGTTTGTCTTGCCATCGTGGACGCAGCGGGAAATTTGGAAGCCTTCGCTAAGATGGACAACGCGCGATTGTTCACCAGGAGGCATGCGGTGCGTAAGGCCTATACCGCCGCCGTGCTGGGGATCAACTCCTTGGCTTGGGAGGAGCGCATGTCCAGTATAGACCGCAGCGTCAGTGAGAACGGGGATCCGATGATTACCTACGAGCAAGGCGGTGTAGTCATCATCAAGGACGGCGCGATCTTGGGAGGGATCGGTGTTGGTGGATTGCGCGGCCATAACGCCGATGAAGACTTGGGAAAGCTTGGATTGGAGGCGATGAACCTGTAAACGGGTTTTAGTCGCAAGTTGGAGCCGCGCTTATTCAGCGGATCAGGAATACAGGTTTGAATGTACAGGAGGGCAATCATGCCGATCATCGACCACAGCAAAGCACCGGAAGTGCCCTGGAGGCCCGGCTATCGCAAATGGGACGTGACTGGAAGGGAGCAAGGCGTAACCAGCACCTTCAGCCTTAACACCGGCGAACCGGGGACCGGAGCGCCGCTGCACACCCACACCATTGACGAGTTGATCGTTATCATGGAGGGTACTCTGGAAGTGCGCATCGATGGGGAAACCCACATCGTCCCGAAGAACCACACCGTGGCCATCCCACCCGGCGCGGAGCACGCGTTCACGGTCATTGGCGATCAAGCCGCCGAGATGTTGGTGTTCTTCCCCGCCTTGGACCCTTATTCGGAGGAACACACCCATTACCTGGAAGGCGCCCGTCCGGCCTCGGTCAAAGACTGAGTTACCTGATTGACATCTGCTAGGGTTATCGGGTTTGCCTGACGCTGCCGTACGGGATACCAGGGCGATTGCGTCTTATTCTGTCTCATAGCGATAAAGGACATTACGAAGATGGAACCCCGCTCGTCGTTCCCGCGCAGGCGGGAACCCAGGAACTTAGCCTTCTGCGTCCGGTTCGCTTTTCTGCCGAACGTCCAATGGATTCCCGCCTGCGCGGGAATGACGATTGTCAACAAAGGGACCGCCGACCCGGCCGCTCGGGATTCTCTCTAGCCGCATTAAGACGCGATTGCCCTGGAAGGGATGCTTGGGAGCGGTCTCTGGCCTCCAAGCTGGTGTAGAATTGACCCGTTCCGGCCAACATCGATAGGAGGCTCTCATGAAGGATTATGTTGACGTCTACTTCCATTCCCAACAGCCTTATTCCCATGTGAAGGAAGAGGACATCAGCCGGTACGATTCCGGGCGATTAGACTTTCCCAACACCTATTTCGACCCTGAGAAGGCCCACGCGCTATACAACCAGTACCATGAACAATATGTGCTGGCTGACGAAGAGGGAGTCGACGGCATCATGACCAACGAGCATCATTCCGCTTTTTGGAACATGAAGCCCTCGGCCAATCTTGACGCCGCCGTTATCAGCAAAATCACTCATAAGGTCAAGATCGCAATCTTGGGGAATATTCTCCCGATCAGCGACCCGGTGCGTATGGCGGAAGAACTGGCCATGCTGGACTGCTATTCCGGAGGGCGGCTGGTTTCCGGGTTCGTACGTGGCGGGGCGGTGGAGACGCTGGTAGCGGGTCTAGATCCCACGGAGAACCGGGAGCGGTTTGAAGAGGCCCATGACCTGATCATGCAGTGTTGGACCAAGCCTGGGCCGTTTCGTTGGGAGGGCAAATACTACCATCGGCGGATAGTGAACCCTTGGGTATTGCCCATCCAAAAACCGCACCCACCCATATGGTTTCCCGGCGGCAGCAGCCCTGAAAGCGTGATGTGGGCCGCCAATCGAGGTTACACCTACGTGAATCTGGGCGCCTTGATGGATCTCACCCTGGAACTCAAGCAGGTCTACATCGACACCGCTCACCAGGCCGGATTCAATCCCGGACCGGAGCACTTTGGCTACCAACTCCGGGCGGTGGTGGCGGACACCGACGAAAAGGCTCATGAGATCGGACGAGGTTTCTTGTGGAACGTGGAACATCGGATGCGAGGGCCGGCGGAGCATAACGACCCGCCGGGATACCAGTCTCGGGTTGCCAGTGAATTAAACCGGCGCCGGGCTGGGGGTCCGACAAGAAGAATGACCTACGAAGACCTGCAGGAAGTTGGCGCCATCGTCGTCGGCAGCCCGGAAACGGTGATCAAGAAATTGGCCAACACGGTGGAGCAGCTTAACCCCGGCTATCTGATCCTGATCGGCAGCGACGGCAGCATCGCCCATAAGGATGTCATGCGTTCTATCGAACTGCTGGGACGGGAGGTGATTCCAGCTTTGCACGAAATAAAGCTGCAGGCCTACGACTCTCCTAACCTGTAACTGGGGCGGTGTCCCGGTTAGGGGGGCGTATAGTCCACCGTAAGCTTGGGCCGCTCTTCCTTCTTCCGGGTTTCACTGGAATGGAAGTCCGCCCCGTTCGTTGAGTTCTCGATGAAGACCCAACCTTCGTTGAGATGGCCATCCGACCAAAGCTGTAGGCTGGCCGTCACGTCCAGGCTCTGGAAACCGGATCTGGTCATCGGGAAGTTGCCGACAGCCACGGCCGCATGCGAGCCTGTCCCGTCGGTGCCGGCATCGCTCCAGTTGACATCATCCCTTCGCTCACGCCAGGTCACTTCGGACTCGTCCCAAGATTCAATAATGCGGTAGACGGTTGGATCCTGATTCGTAGTGTTGGTCATTCTCAACGTCAATGTGGCGCTGTTGATGGTGGAACCCAACGGTATCTGATTTTCGCCGGTTCCGAAGATATTAGGGAACTTCGAGACAACGTGTGCATGCGCCCCCTGGCCGTCGACGTTCAGGGACCGATTATTTCCGGCGTTGTCATTGGGGTCGTTAGCTTCTAGCTCGGCGTCGTCGGTTTCGGAGACTGAACCCTTTCCATCGCCCTTTTGGAAAGTAACGTCTGTCGCTTGGGGTGGCGGCGTCGGAACATCGGTTATACCGTTGTGGCCCGCCGCAAAGTTTTGGGATACGTCAGCCTGCGTCAGGGCCCGGTCGTAGATTGCCACCAGGTAAAACTTGCCCAACCAGGGCCGGTTGTTTGACAGTTCGTTGGCCAGAGCGAACCGGAAAGAGTTGCTCCAATTGCCGAAAGTCGACGGCGTGTTCCCCGTGGCTGCCAGATTACCATTGATGTAAGTCCGGGTCTCTCCGGAGGGATGGCTTCGGGTGAACACTACGTGGTCGAGTCTGGCGGTCAGGGAGCCGCCGGGAGTTCTCAAAGACGGTATCCCGTTGTTGTTGGTGGATGTGGTGCGTAGTCTGGTGTCGTAGGAACTGTCCTCCTGGCCCAAGAGTTCCGAGATGACGTGCCGGACGACAATGTAACGATACGGGCGGGACCGTCTTGCGTGATGTTATCCGGTTGGATTCATGCCTCGATCGTGATTTCGTTAGTTTCCTTGAGAGCCCCGATGATCTTGCTGGCGGCGCCATGCGATTTAATGACGGTTGATGATTTGACGAACAAAGCGCCGTCTCGCCGGGCTACGTCGTCCATATCGTCCACCGTTAGGTTCAAAGGTGTTCCAACGCCGGAGACATCTAGGACCGTGGCTCCGCTGGTCTCTTCGAAGTCGTAGAGCGCCACCAAGCCCTGGTTGACCCGGATTCCCCCCGGAGGCGGTTGAGGCACCGGTGGGGTAACGCCATTGGGACCCGCTTGGAAATTCTGGCTTACGTCTGCCGGGGATAGGTCCCGGTCATATATGGCTACCAGGTGCAACTCTCCCAGCCAGGCCCGATTCAACGTAAACTCATTGGCCAGGGCGAACCGGAAGTCATCGTCCCATCTGTTGAAGGTGGAGACCGCTGAGCCGGTAGCGACCAGGTCGCCGTTTATGTATGTCCGAGTCTCGCCCGATGGGTGGCTGCGAGTATACATCACATGGGTAAGATCGGTGGTCAGGGACCCATTGGGAGTCCTCAGCGATGGGGTGCCGTTGTCGCTGGTGGACGTGGTGCGCAGCCGAGTGTCGTAGGCGTCGCGCTCTTGACCCAGGGTAAAGTTCCGCTTCCTGGTGTCCTTGGACAGGGTGATGATGCGGGCGGGGCCGTTTTGGGTAGTGTTGGCGGGTTTGAGCCAGGCTTCAATCGTAATCTCATTCGTGAACTGAAGCGCGTCAATCAACTTGATAGCGGCATCGTCCGACTGAACAATGGTCGAAGAGTCGATGGATAGGGCGCCGTTCGGGCGGGAGACGGCGTTGGAGTTTCGGATGTCGAGATTTAACGGCGAACCAACGCCGGACACGTCGTGGACTGTATTCCCACTGGTTTCCTCGAAATCGTAAAGGACCACCAGGCCTTCGCTGACCCGGGCGACGTTGGACGGTGGTGTGGACACCGTGATGTTAATCGACTCGCTGCCTGCCGCCCCCAGACTGTCCGTAGCCGTAAGGGTGATGGTGTGGATGCCCGCGCCCAGGGACACGTTTATAGACGTTCCGGTACCGATCTGACCGGCCAAGTTGGAGCTCCATACCAGTGAAGATCCGGTCAGATTGCCGTCCTCGGCGTCTGAACCCGTTCCGGCGAAGTTGATGGTGTCGGTGGTCAAGAAGGTAAACACGTCGTCGGGGATATTGATCGACGCCGAAGGGGGATTATTAACGGGCGCGGGATCAACGTTGGTATTGATTGAGGCGGTGCCCGACACTCCCTGGCTGTCCGTAGCCGTGAGGGTGATAGTGTGGGTGCCGGCGTCAAGGGACACGCTTATCGACGTTCCGGTCCCGATCTGACCGGCCAGATTAGAACTCCACACCAGTGAAGCGCCGGTCAATACACCGTCCTCGGCGTCCAAACCGGACCCGTTAAAATGAATCGTTTCGGTGGTCAGGAAAGTAAAGCCATCGTCGGGGTCGCCGATGGACGCCGTCGGCGGTAAATTCACGGTAAGGTTGATCGAGTGGCTGCCCGTTGCTCCGAGGCTATCCGTAGCGGTAAGTGTAATCGTGTGGTTGCCTCCCCCAAGGGAAAGGCTTATCGATGTTCCGGTCCCGATCTGACCCGCTAGGCTTGAACGCCACACCAAAGACAAACCCGTCAATTCTCCATCCTCGGGATCAGATCCCGTGCCGGTGAAGTTGATCGTGTCGGTGGTCAGGTAGTTGAAGACATCGTCCGGGGTGTTGATGGACGCAGTGGGCGCGTCGTTTCCGGGCGGCGGATTTACTGTGATGCTGATAGATTCGTTGCCCGTGGCGCCCAGGCTGTCAGTGGCGGTAAAAGTGATGAGATGGATGCCGGCGCTGAGGGAGATACTTATGGATTCCCCGTCGCCAATGGTCCCTTCCAGGTCCGAGGTCCATACCAGCGAAGAACCGGACAGTGAACCGTCTTCAGCATCCGACCCGGTCCCGGCAAAGCTGATGGAATCGGTGGTCAGATAGACAAATACATCGTCAGGGATATTTATCGATGCCGTGGGAGCCTCGTTTGTTGGCGCCTCGTTCACCGTAATGCTTACCGTAGCGGTCCCGATGTCTCCGTGGTTGTCCGTGGCCAACAGAGAGATGATTTGGTTTCCCGGGCTCAACGAAGCGCTAAAGGACTCCCCTGTCCCGATCTGACCGTCGATGTTGGAGGTCCATACCAAGGTGTTCCCAGAAAGCTGGCCGTCCTGAGCATCGAAGGCAGAGCCGGTAAAAGTGATGCTGTCGGATGTCAGAAAGGTGACGTTGCCCGCCGGAGCGCTGATGGATGCCACCGGGCGCGAATTGAAAGGCGTAGACGAATTGACCGAAACGTTGATGGAAGCGGTGTCGAAGGCCACCGCGCTATCCTTTGCTTTGAGGGTGATGACGTGGTCGCCAACGCTCAGAGAGGCGTCTATAGGAGATCCAATGCCTATCTGACCGTTGATGCTGGAAGTCCACACCAAGAAATTCCCCGACAGTTGGCCGTCCTCGCCGTCCAAGCCGGAGCCAGTGAATCTGATGCTGCTGCTGGGTGGGAAGGTCGATCCATTCGCGGGACTGGTGATCGATGCCGTAGGACGGGTATTGCCAGGAATGTTCGGTGTCGGCACCGGCTCGCCTGGTCCCTGTATGTCTTGTACGAATCCTTGAATCTTGGGGAAGTGGGCGAAAAGGGTTTGCACCTTGCCTTCATGATCTATATAAAACGTATAGGACCCGGCGGCACCCGTTACGTTGTTACTGGATGCGGACGCCGGTACTTTCTGCAGTCAACCTGCATCCACCAATGCCTGCATGTCTAGGAAATAGTACCTTGCGTCAACGAAATAGGCATGGCCGCGAAAGCTGACTTCAACGGTGGTCCAAGAGTCTTCGCCCGGCTCGCGAATGCCGTCCCCGTCGTCGTTCCATGCGGTGGTGCCGTCTTGACCCACGTGCAGCAGATCAGCTCCTTGGCTACCTCCCAGAGGGTTCCAGTCGGGTCCGGCGGCGTCACTCGGGGCCAGCGGGGAGCCATCATCCTTATGGTCGAAGGGTCCCACCTCGTCAACACCCTCGACGCCTTGTTCGCCTCTAGTGATTCGGCCATCTTGGCTGGTTTCATTCCTGCCGATGATGGGATACTGTCTACTCCCCAGGAATGGATCGTTGTGTAAGTCTGAGTACCAAGCCCTGACCGCCGACTGAATGATCGCTACATCGGCGGTGTAAGACTGTTCGGTTGCCGAGCGCAGGAACTCGTTGACGCGGGGAATGGCGACCGCCGCCAGCACCCCTAAGATGGCGATGACCACAACCAATTCAACTAAAGTGAAGCCTTTCTGCGCTTTCAACAGAACTTCCCTTGCTCCGTACCTTGACCAGATTACCTATTTATCTACATAACACTTTAGGCTAGCTCAACCGCTAACACATCATCCGCAAAGATGATTTTCGGGTGAGATAATAGGTAGCCGGGCAATGCGGGATGTCCCCCGGCAACTGCCTCGATTAAGCTCCTTAGAGCGCATTGGGGCGTACATGGGGCCTCACCCAATGCCACCGGAACGCCGCTAAGCAGCCATCTTGTCCGGGGGAGACCAACCACGATGGCCGCCAGCACGATAATGGTAGCGCAACACGCGATCCAGCCAGGCCAGACTATCCAAGCGCCGGCAACCGCGACTAAGTGCAACGCGATCTCCAGCAAGTCTCGGAGTGGGCCCGGCGTGGCTACAATGATCTTCTTTTTGTCTCCTGGAGTTGAGAAGACCGATGGGAGCCCGATCAGGATGAGCAGAGCGGGGAATATCAGCCAGACGGACAACTGGGCGGCAACCCACGAGCCTGCCACCCATGCGATGATTTCCGCCAGAAAACGCGACCCCGACGTGAGCGGAGTGTCGAAGGGATGATGGAACGTGGACCGGCTGGCCTGCTCTATGGGGTTGCCACCATAAATGCCAACTAACTCTCTTAGCGCACCGGTTTCGCGGTCAGTGCTATCCGTACCTCAACTTCATCACCCAGTGTGAGAACCAAACCGGCCGTTGGCGGGCTTATACCAAGGTCGTTCCAGCTGAATCTGGTTCGGCCGAGAATGGTTATCACGTCTCCTTTGTCCTGGACCGTGACGTCGAAGCCCAATGGAAACTCGGCGCCACGGATATTAAGGGTTCCGGCGATCTGAGCTTTGACTTCATTCCCCTCCGGGAAGCCTTGGGGCAACGCCCCTACATCCAGGAGAGTGAAGATTGCCTTAGGGTCGTCTGGAAACATAGCGTTCCGGACGTAACGGTCGCGAAACCTCTGGTCGCTCTTCAGTTGATGCAAGTCGATCACAACCGACGACGGACGTCCATCCAGTGAATATCTCCGGACAGGGCGGTCGTGCGCATCTCGGCATGGTGGGGCAGGGGAATCAGAGCCAGTTGCTCCCGTACCCTGAATGTGGCTCTGGAGTCTTCCGTGACAACGAAGGTGATTCCGTCGTAGGCGCCGGTTTTCCTTTCAGTGTCGAAGTCGGGTGGCGCCGCGACGGTTCCGTTTGACGGCGGCGGACCTTGGCCCTGACCCCCACCTCCGCCTTGGCCCTGACCTCCACCCCTTCCTCCGCGACCGTCACGCCCACCGGTGCGGCCGGCAGACATCAGTCCTCCCAACTCCGGCGTGATCAGGACCGATTGGGCGGTTATGCCGCCGTCTGAAGTCTCTATACCGGTCATAGTGACAAGCTGGCCTTGAGACAATCGTTCCGTTGACACCGGAGCGGGCATCATGAAGACGGTTGACGTAGTATCGATCTTCGCAGCGCGAGAACCCAGCTTTGTGTTGATCGTGATGTTGCCATCGTCGATCTTTTCGATGGTGCCCACCAGCGCCCGAGTCGCCCTCCCTATTTGGAAGTCGCCTTGATCCTGAAACAGGCTTGTGTTTTCAAGGGAGACGATTACGGCGCGGGCGGTGATTCCGGAATCAGTCTCCCGGCCCATGTCCAAGTCTTTTAGTGAGCTAGCCGCGAATTCCTGAATAACGGAGTCCGCGGTTAGGTGGACCAAGGAGGCGCCTTCCAACGTCTGGACAGAAATGGAGTCACCATCGACTTCTCTGACGACGCCGACGACTACGGCCCTGATTCCGGATGGCGTTGGCGGAATGGGAGTGTTGGAGATTGTTGGGGTGGGCGCTTGGGTGGCAGTCTCGACGATCGGAGACTTTGTAGCTGGTTCGCTGATGGTAGCGCAGGAAACGAAGGATAATGTCGCGAGGAAGGCCAGGAATACTACCCAGCCGTACTTAAACCTGAGGCCAGCAGGAATCTTCATCATTGGCTAGATTTCATCTTTGATATACGGCGGGGCAGCCGTACTGCAGTATGTCCGAATAGGTGCGGCGATCGCTGTCCGGAGCGGGCACAGCGTAAAAGTCGCGACTATCTTATCATGCCAGATTCGGATAACGGATTTTCAAGGAAGAATCATCTGCCGATTATGACTCGCGGGGTATCGGGTCTCCGAGGACGTGCATCAGGCGGTTGGCCCATCCGAACAATGATGCCGTGAGTACTAGGTCGAAGATCTCGTCCATGCCCAGGCCCGCGTCCATGAGTTGTCGCACGTCAGCCTCGCCGGCCTCGGACGGGCATTCGGAGAGTTTGGTGGCGAAATTGAAGATGGCTTTCTGGCGCGGGTCTAGATCCGCGGCCTCGCCCGCACCGAATATGCCTTCGATCACTGTCTCGTCTTTGGCTAACTGGTTGTACCGGTTTGAGTGGACCGCCGCGCAATAGATGCACCGGTTGACCAACGATGCCGCCACCGCCCCCAACTCCGTCTCCGTTCGGGAGAGCCCGCCGTGGCTGTACATGATTCCGTTAAACAGGGGTGTCCGTTCTTTCAGTGTTTGGGGGTCGTGGGCCAGGACCAACACGTAAGCCCCTACGCCGGTGTCCGAGGGGGTAACCTTCATGGCTTCAAGCTGTTCTTCACTGGCCTTGTCCAGTTCAACCGGCGTCACTCTAGGCTTCCAGAAGGGAACAACCGTGGTGAAATCCGTGATCGGTTCGGTCATGCGGCTTCCGCCATGAGTCTCAACCCTTTTACCACGCGTACCTGGTACCCCACGAACGCTATCAACTCGGACAGCCGAACGATGTCAGGCTCAAGGATCCCGGCCGACTTCAGAGCCGCGATATCCGCTTCGGCGGCACGCTTGGGATCAACAGTGACTAGGTCGGTGTGCCGGAGGATGGCCCGGGTGCGTTCGTCATCGGTGCCGTCGAAGGCAGGGTCGGCTATCGCCTGCCATCCACCACTTTCGGGAATCATGGCTTCAAAGTGACGCGCCAACATCTCTTCATCGCTCAACCGGGCCATCCGGCAGGCCAAGGCGGCCCTTTCGGCGTGACTGAGCCCCCCGGGGGGTTCCGGCTTAAGGGCGGCGTCGTGGGATGCTTGGGTGAGTTGCATGACGTCGCTTCGGCCGGCTATCACTGCCGCCAACGGGTGATCGGCGGCGATGCCGGCCGCTTCCACGACGATTGATCTGAATATGTTATCCATACGCGGTTTCCGTCAAGAGCAGAGGGCAGTGGAAACAAGTTGTGCCCACTACGGCCTGATGCTCTAGTTATCCTACTGGCTGCATCGCCCCTAGCCGAGTAGCGATGTAGTTCTTCATCATGTCGATGGCCCGGTCCGTCTCAGGACTGGGAGTGTGAACCCAGCGATGTTCGGCGCGGGCGAAAACCTCGAACTCGATGTCGCCGCCGGCTCTCCGGTAGCAATCAACGAAATGCGCCTGGGTCTCGGGCATCACATTGTCGTCCAATGAACCTTGCAAGACGAACATCGGTGGCAAGGAAACCACCTCTCCCCGATCTAGGATCTCTTGGGGGTTGGCCTCGTGAATGCTGTCCCAAGGATTGAAATAAGTCTCGTTGTTGTGCATCATGTTCTGCCGCTGCTTGCTCTTGGCGTTTTCATAGCGAGCGATGGTGTTGCTGATGGGCGAGCGAGCGATGACGTAGTTCAGGGTAGCGTCCAAATTAGGGGCCTCTTCCAAGGTGAACTCGTTGTAGCGTGGGTCGTTGGGCCGCATGGCGATCAACTCGACTACATGTCCGCCACTGGAGCTGCCTAAGACACCAAGGGTTTCGGGGTCGCCGTTCCACTCCCGGGCTTTGGATTTAAGCCAGCGGATGCCATAGTTGGTGTCGGCTACCGAGGCCGGGTAGGGGGCTTCGCTGGCCAAGCGTAGGTCGATGGCCACCACCAGGACTCCGCTGGCCGCCAGTTGTTGGTCCACCAGCGCGTTTGCCGTGCGGTCTTGGTCGTTCCAGGCGCCGCCGTGCACGTCCAACAGCACGGGGAACGGGCCGTCTCCTTGGGGTTGATATATCCGGGCCATCAATGTCCGTACCGGATCGCGCCGGTACTTGACGTCCCAGGACTTTATCTCGTATTGCGCCGAAGCGTCGTAGGAGGTCGCCATGCATAGGCCTCCATCCGGTCTAAATCATGCTTAGTTGTCATCACGGGTGTGCGGCAGCGTACAGTTGGCCGGAGCGACTGTCAAGGGATTGAGCGGTTCGGCGTAGGCTAGCCAACTGGTCACCACAAATATCACCCAAACGGGTGATTTCGGGATCTTCCCCATGGTGCAAGATGTTAATGAAGATTCCAAGCCGTGAGAGACCGGCTGATGAGAGGGTTGAGGGATATGAGGGTTGGATTAGAGAGGGACGATGCCCGGCCGGCGCCGCCACGGTTCGCTTTTTGGAGTCTGGGAAGAATCACCCCCGTAGAGTTGATGGCGACCGTGGGAATTCTGGCGATCATGCTCGGTATTATGGTGGGTACGATGTCAGGCTAACCTGCGTTGAACAGATCAATAACTGTGACGAAGCCCCGGTTTTACACCGGGGCTTTTCAATTTGAGCCGCCGTTTTTCAGGGCAAGATTATTGTCCAGGCGTACCGTGGACACCTCCTATGGCTTCAGTTGGGAAATCGCTCGAGTTTCGTTTATTCTTATGAGGTAGTAAACAAAAGCGAGAAGGTCTCGGTTGAATGGGACTTGAGCAAAGCATCGGCTCGCCTCACACTTTGAGAGTGTGTTAGCTTGTCATTGCTCCGGAAATAGAATCGCCAACCTTCGGCCGCACACTTCGTCATTCCGGCACCAGCCCTTCGGCGGAAGAGCGGCTAGGAATCCTGGGTGGCGTCGTCTTAACCATTCCCAGATTCCTCTCCTTCCGCCGAAGGATCGGAATGACAGTGGTCGCGGCCGAAATGACGGTGGTCTCCGCCGGAATGACAGTGGTCGCGGCCATAATGACAGTGGTCGCGGTTAGAATGACAATTATCCAGTTGATCTGGACGGGGTCTTGGTAAAGGCTTTGTGATGGAGTTTTTCTTGAATTGAACTTGGTAAGGTGGCGCAACAAACTAGCGAACTCCCTGCCCTTCTATTACGGGTGGGTCATCGTCGGCAGTACGGTATCGGTCAGCTTATCTACCCGCACCGTCATGGCGGTGGCTGCCCTATCCGTATTCGTGGTGCCCATGACCGAGGACTTGGGGTGGTCCCGGGGGCTATTCTCCGGCGCGGTCAGCCTTGGCGGTCTTTGTGCCGTGTTCATTTCGCCCTTGGTTGGCAAATGGCTCGACCGGTTTGGCTCGGGACTGTTGCTGTCCGTGGCATCGGTCCTGACGGGGGGGCTGGCCGTGGGATTGTCGATGGTAGGTAACCCGGCGGCCTTCTACGCACTCTACGTGCCGGGACGGTTGATCTTCTCCGGTCCCATCGAACTAGGAATCCCCACCGCTATAAGCAATTGGTTCATTCGCCGCCGCCCCCTGGGGCTCGCCGCCGACGCTGTCGCCAAAGGGACCGGACTCGCCATCATCCCCTTGCTGGCCCAGTTCATAATCACCGGCTGGGACTGGCGTACCGCATGGCTAACACTCGGTATATTGACCTTTGCCCTGGGAGTGATTCCCCCGGTCCTGCTCATGGCCAGGCGGCCGGAAGACATGGGGTTGGAGCCGGACCCGGCCCCTAACAAGCCGGTGGAAAGCGTGAGCGCCGTCGCCGAAAGCGAATCACCTTCACCGGCAGCGGTCACCGAGCCTAGCTACACCGAATCTAGTTTCACGGTACGGCAAGCGTTCCACACCCGGGCCTTTTGGCTCCTGGCAGCCTTCACCGCAGCGGGATTCATGGTGCAGGGCGGCCTGAGCCTGCATCAGGTAGCACACTACATCAACCAAGGACTGCCTGGTCCCACGGCGGCGTTGGCCGCCAGCACTTTCGCCTTCTCCCAGATATTCAGCGCCATGTTTTGGGCCGCTCTTGGGAGACGGGTTCCCGTGCGGTTTCTGCTATCGGCTACGGCGGCTATCGTGGCGGTTGCGGCCTTTGGCACATCGGTCAGCGCGACTTTGCCCGCCGAGTTGGTATCAGCGGCCACCGTTGGATTCGGGGTGGGAGGTCTGCATCTGTTGGTGCGGCTGGCCTGGGCTGACTACTACGGACGGGAACACCTGGGGACGATACGCGGTTACACCATGTCGGCGCAGATCGGCGGGCAGGCGATAGGCCCGGTGTTGGCCGGGTTCATGTTCGATGCCACCGGTTCTTACCAGATGCCCTTTTTGGTATTCACCGGCGCGGCGACGCTGGCCGCTATCTTGGCTTTGTTCGCCACGCCGCCGAAACTCTCGGCTCTAACGCAGGAGCCGGCCGGCCGGACCGCCTAGCTTGCCAGCAACTCTTTCAGTGCATCGTCGATGAACCGAGTGTCCGCTGGATTTCGGCCCGGACCTCCGCCGATGTGCCCCCAGATCGTCGGGATGACCCGAAGTTCGGCGTTGGGCATGTGGCTGACCTCGACCTCGTTGTCCTCAGGAGGGAAATACTGGTCCGTTCTTGAGGGCATGACGATCGCTTTGGCCTTGATCGAGCCCAGGGCCTTCAAGAATTCGCCTTGGTACAGAGGGTTATCGCTGATGTCCCCGTGTTGCCAGGTGTAAACCATGGCCAGGATGTCGTTGGCGTCCAGTTGAAGGTACCGCCCCTCCCACCCGGTAATCAGATAGTCCTCCAGCGACGAGAACCCCATCTGGAGATACACCCGCTCTCGATAAAAGGCCTGCGACGGCGCCCACCCGGCGTATACCCGCGCCATCGCCCTAAGTCCCTTGTCGGGAGGACGGTCGTACCAGCCGCCGTTCCAAGCGTCGTCGGCGCGCAACGCGGCCTTGACCCCTTCCAGGAACACAAAGTTGTGAGGGGAGGTCCTGGCGGAACCGCACCAGGGAGCTATACGCTCGACCATATCGGGAAACACCGCCCCCCAATGGAAGGACTGTTGAGCGCCCATGGAGAACCCGCATACCAGGGCGATGCGCTGGATGCCGAACTCTTCGGTCACCAAGCGGTGCTGGCACATGATGTTGTCGTAGTAGGTGGTTCCGGGAAACCTGGCCCGATCGTAGGGCGGCGGAGTGTTGCTGGGAGACGACGACAGCCCGTTGCCGAGAAGATTTGGGATGATAATGAAATATTTTTCCGGGTCCAGTGCCATCCCAGGCCCGATCATGGGCTCGTTGGCCGGATGCTGGGAGCCGAAGAAGGTGGGAAACACGATAACGTTGTCTTTCGCGGCATTCAGGTTTCCGTAAGTCTTGTAAGCCAGTTTAGCGCCGCGGATCCTCAGCCCGGACTGAACGTCGATGTCTCCTAACTCGAAGATCTGGTGGTCGATCATTATAGGAACCTCGCTCGCTGGTTAGCTGTCTACTCTACCGGAAATGGGATCATGGTGGAGTCGGTCACGGCTCCTGGCGTACGGAACCCAGTCGTATAGTGAAAAATGTGGAAAGAACGAGTCCGATCAACCCCAAAACGATTATCGCGGTGACCACGCCACTGAACTCGGCCAGAATGCCCACCAGGATGCTGAAGGGGAACACGAAACCTTGCCCGTAGCTGGCCAAGCTGGTGACCCGGCTCCTGAATCGATCCGGAGTACTCAGTTGTATCAGGGTCCCGGCGGTGGTGCGATAGTGCGACTGGGCCATGGACATGAGCCCGATCATGATAAGGGCGGGCAGCAATGGATACGTCGGTACTAGCCACGGCGACATGGCAAAAAGGATAACAAAGATGGAGCTTGCCAGGATGGCCGCTAATGCCAACGGCCCTTTCTTGAAGGTAAAACCTATCGACGCGATGATAACGGAGGAAACAAACCCTCCCACTCCGGTGGCGGACAATAGGAACCCTCCCACGTCCGCTTCCCGGCTAAGGACATCGGCGGTGAAAACCGGAAGCAGGAACCAAACCTGGTGCAAGACTACGTTGGGAATGAGACCCAACAGGATGAGGGTTAAGATGATCCTCTTTTCCCGGCGAATGAACCGGAGACCCTCGCCAAAGTCGGAGATAGGGGACCGGCGTCTGGTTGGCGCCTCCCGTTGGAAGGGGGTTTTCATGGGGATGTACACCAGGACCGTCGCGGCATAGAGGGCTGCTTCGACAAGAAAATTAGCGGTGAATCCAAGGCTGGCGATGAGGATTCCGCCGACGAACGGGCCGAAGATTCGTGTTCCGGTGATGCTGAGGGAATTGGCGGCGTAGGCGTTCCCGAATCCTTCCGGCGGCACCGTATTGGCGATGAGCGCCTGACGCATGGGCTGGGCGATGGCCAGGCAGACTCCGCTGGCCAAGACGTAGCTGTAGGCTAGCCCGACTCTCAACTGATCGGAAAGCGCCGGTCCGTTGTCCGATACTACCAATAGGGCAAACAGGGCGGCGAGTACCGCCATGAAAGTTTGGATCTTCATGAGCAGCTTTCGCCGGTCCACCCGGTCTCCCCACACCCCGCCCCAAGGGCCGACCAGCAACACCGGCAGGGTGCTCAAGCCACCCACGATCACGACCTGCAAGACCGACGCCGACGACCCGATGGTCAGGTCGCGCACCAGCCAACCGATGGACAACAGTTGCAGCCATTGAGCGCTGTTGGAGAAGAAATTGCCGGTCCAGAGAAGGCGGTAATTCCGGTAGGTTATCAGGGAGTCGAAGGTATGCAGGCGGGGCAAGCGAAGTAGATTGATGGTGATGCGCTCCTGGGAAATCGCACGGCCAGCCCGGCCGGCGGCGGTCTCCCCATTCTACGCTGTGAGTTCCAGCACCACCACCGGGATCTCCCGCTCAGTTCGGACTTGGTATTCCTCAAAGGGCGGCCAAAGCTTGGTCATGATCCGCCAGAGAGCAGGTTTTTCCTCGGGAGTCGCCGTCCGGGCTCGGACTGATAAGTGTTCGGCCATGACCTGTATCTGTACTTCGGGAGTCTTGGACAGGTTGCGGTACCAGCCGGGATGGCGCGGCGCGCCGGTGCGGGAAGCCACCAACAAGTACCGATCCCCGTCCCGCCCGTAGATAAGCGGCGTGGTATTCGCGTTGCCCGATTCCCGCCCAATAGTTGTTAGGAGCAACGTGGGAGCTCCTGAATAGATGTGACCGTCTTCGCCCCCGGTCTTCAAGTAGCGAGACATGTGGTCGTTGACCCGCTTGCGGGCCTTATTGCGCTCCCGCTGGGTATGGTCTGGCATGGCGATGCTGTCCTTGGGATGGAGTGGGGAGATCGTACCGGCTTGGCTTACCGGCCGACCCCTACTCCAGCAGAAACCCCTCATACCCGTTGGCTGCCACCTCGGCGCGTTTGGCGCGCATGACTGGGGCGCTGTCGGGGGCGGTGAGGAGGACGCGGGCTTTGCCGGGGATGTTCGCGCCGACGAACCAGGAGTTGGCTTGGCCCCGGAGGATCTTTTCGCCACCTTCATTGACGTGTTTGACCCAATCGTCTTCGGCTTGGAGCGTGGGCGATATGCGGGTGAATTCGTTATTTCGCACGTAGCAGATGGCTTCGCTCACCCAATCCACCAAGGGCTCGGCGGCTCGGACAAAGTTGCCGACCGAGGCCGCGTTGACGGTGAACAGATTCGGAAAGCCGGCGCTGGAGATTCCCATATAGGTGCGTGGGCCCCCGGCAAACTTGTCCTTCAACGACTGTCCCCCGATGCCGCGGATGTCCAGCCGGTTCAACGAGCCGGTCACGGCGTCGAATCCCGTGGCGAAGATGATCACGTCCAGATCGTACTCGGCATCGCTGGTCTTGAGGCCGGTGGGAGTGATTTGCTCGATGGGGGCTTGGCGCACGTCAACCAGGAGGACATTGTCCTGGTTGTAAACCTCGTAGTACCCGCTCTCGCAAGGGAGGCGCTTGGAGCCGAACATGTGGTCCTTGGGCACCAGCATCTCCGCCACCAACGGGTCGTGGACCCGCTCGCGGATCTTGTTGCGGAAGAATTCGGCGTAGTCCTCGTTGGCCTCACCGGGCATCATGACGTCGTAGAAATTGCTTAGCCACTTCTTGAAGCCAGGTTCAGCCCAAAGCCGCTCGTATTGCTCCAGCCGCTCTTCCGGTGAGACCTCCATTGCCGACCGCGGGTCGAATTCGTGCATGAACGAGCCCGCGGTTGCCATACATTTCGCGAAGATCTCCGGGTAGCTTGCCTTGATCTCGCGCTGGGCTTCGTCGTCGATGGGGCCGTTTCGGAGAGGGGCGCAGAAGTTCGCCGTGCGCTGGAATACGGTCAGGTGGGCGACTTCCTTGGCAATCTCGGTGATAAGTTGGACGCCGGTGGCCCCGGTGCCGATAACTCCCACCCGCTTGCCGGCCAGGTCCATGCCTTCCTTGGGCCATCTGCCGGTGTGACACCAGGGACCTTTGAAGCTGTCTATCCCATCAAAATCTGGTGTGTAGCCCGCTGACAGAATGCCAACCGACGTGATCAAGAATCGGCCCCGTGCCTGGTGGCCGTCCTCCAATTGGACCAGCCAGCGGTCATCGTCTTCGTCGAAGACGGCCGACATGACGCGGGAGTTTAATCGGATGTGCGGGCGAAGATCGAACTTGTCCGCTACGTAGTTGAGGTAACGTTCGTTCTCCGGCTGGCCGGAATAGTGTTCCTTCCAGTCCCATTCCTGCAGGAGTTCCTCCGAGAAGGAATACCCGTAGGTGTAGCTCTCGGAGTCGAACCGGCATCCCGGATATCGGTTCCAATACCAGGTGCCGCCCACGCCGCCGCCTTCCTCAAAGATGCGGACCGACAGCCCGTGCTCCCGCAAACGGTACAAGGCATACAACCCGGTGATCCCGGCGCCGATGACGATCGCGTCAAACTGCTCAATGTCTTCAGACGTCCCCGTACTGGCTGCCGGGGTTTGCTGTTGAGGAGTACTCATTTAGCTCTCCTTAAGGATTTTTAAGTGCCGCCCTCTGGTGAGCCCAACCGGCCCGCACCTGACGGCGTCTGTATCTGTATATTCGTCCAAACGGAAGACCCTTTGCGACCCCAATTCTACACCCGGCCTGCTCACGCCGCACTGGGCTCGTTGCGTGGATGGGTTTGTAGGTGATTAAGCAGCAGGGGTCGCTTAAGCCTATGTTAGAATCCCTGTGGATTCGACTGAGCCTATCCGGCCCGTATACGGCCAAGGGAACGGTGTTGCCGCATGACTTACCTCGGCCAATCGCTGAAACGGGCGGAAGACCCCAGGTTGATCACCGGACAGGGCGCCTTTGTCGACGACATCAACTTGCCGGACATGCTTCACGTGGCGGTGTTGCGGAGTACCCACGCCCACGCTCTGATCAAGTCGGTTGATACGGCTGCCGCCCGCAGTTCCCCGGGTGTCGCGGCGGTGCTGACCTCGGAGGACATTGCCGGAGTGCTGCGGGACGTTCCGTCGGGCGACGGTATTTACGACGACAAAGTTGAGCACATCGAAGCTCCACAACACCCGGTTCTGGCCAGGAACAAGGTGTGTTATGTGGGCCAACCGGTGGCCATTGTGGCGGCGGAGACTACATACCAAGCGCGGGACGCTCTGGAGTTGATCCAAGTTAACTACGAGATTTTGCCGCCGGTGATGGACACCATGAAGGCGGCCAACGAGCCGGGCGTCCCGATCCACGAAGAAACAGGCACCAACGTCGGCATCCGGGTACGCCACTCGGGCGGTGACTTGGACGGGGCTTTCGCCAAGGCCGAGCGGATCGTCAGCGGTAGCTACCACGTACAGCGATTGGCCCCCTCGCCTATGGAGAACAGGGGAGTGGCCGCCGATTTCCAAGCCCAAGAAGGAATGCTGACAGTTTGGGACTCCACCCAGAGACCCCATGGCGTCAGAAACTATCTTTCCCAGATCCTGGATTTACCGGAAGATCAGGTACGGGTGCTGGCCGGTGACGTGGGCGGCGGCTTCGGCGAGAAGGGGTGCATGTTCCCCGAGGAGATCGCCATCCCTTATCTTTCCAAGATTCTCGGCCGGCCCGTGAAGTGGGTGGAGGACCGCCAGGAGAACATGGTCTCGTTCCACGGCCGGGGACACACCGCCGAGGTTGAGGCGGCAGTGACGAACGACGGCGTCATTCTTGGGGTGAGGGTGAAGATATACGTTGACCTGGGAGCGTATTTTTACCTCTCCACACCGGCGGCCCCCACCCTGGCCAGCGAACGCCTAGTTGGTCCATATAAGACTCCGGCCATGAGCGTCGATGTTTTGGGGGTCATTACCAACAAGGCCCCCACTGGAGCCTATCGAGGGGCGGGCGGACCCGAGGCCGCGTTTTGCATGGAGCGCACGGTAGACTTGATCGCCCAGGAGTTGCGTCTGGACCCCGCTGATGTCCGTCGCAAGAACCTGATTGGGCCGGACGCTTTTCCCTACCACACACCGACCGGTGTCACCTACGATTCGGGTGACTACGAGAAGGTGTTCGACCGAGCTTTGGAACTGGCGGATTATCCCGCATGGCGCGAACGGTCCAATCAAGCGAACCAACCCAATGCCCCCTTGATCGGCGTGGGCTTGGCCGCTGTTACCAAAGGCTCGGGAGCCCACGGCGCTCGCCGCACCGATCACGCCCGCGTTGTTATCGATCAAGAGGGCCTGGTTTCGGTCTACAGCGGTGTCTCTCCCCACGGCCAAGGCACCGAGACAACTTTCACCCAGATCGTTTCCGATGAACTAGGCGTGACCCCGTCGGACGTTGAGATGTTTCACAGCGATACCCAACTGTTCCCCGTCGGTGGCGGTACCGGCGCCAGCAGAGGGATAACCGTCGGCGGCTCCACGGTCTATACCGTGCTTCAAGACGCTCGCGAGAAGCTGGTCCGGATCGCCGCCCACTTGTTGGAGTGTCCGCCTGCAGACGTCGAGATGCGCGAGGGACGGGTGTTCCGGAAGGGCACGCCATCGTCCAGCCTTCCTTTTTCCCAAGTGGCCGCCGCGGCATACGACGAAGAGTTGCTGCCACCCGATGTGGAACCGGGGCTGGAGTTCAACGCCACATATACCCTGCCGGACAATCCGTATGCCTTTGGCACTCACGTGGTGGTAGTTGAGGTGGACCGGGATAACGGAGCGGTGAAGATCCTGAAATACGTCGCGGTACACGATGCCGGCCGGATCCTCAACCCGATGTTGGCGGAAGGCCAGATCCACGGCGGCCTCGCCCAAGGGCTGGGCCAAGCGCTGATGGAGGGGATGGAGTTCACCCCCGAAGGCCAGCCGCTAACGGGAAGCTTTATGGACTATGCCATGCCCAAAGCTCAGGACATGCCGGACTTAACTTTGGATACGTTCGAAACTTTGTCGCCATTGAATCCGCTGGGAGCAAAGGGTATCGGCGAGCTGCCCACCGTGGCGGCGCCGGCGGCGATCACCAACGCGGTCATAGACGCTCTGTACAGCACCGGCGTGCGCCACATAGACACGCCGCTGACCCCGGAGAAGATATGGCGGGCGCTCAACCCGTAGCCAGCATCTCGTCGGTGCTGAACCGGGGGGAGAGTAGTTGGGGGCCATCGGGCGTGACCAGAATCATGTCCTGCAGGTGCCAATAGCCCACGTGGGGTTCCAGGGCCAGCACCATTCCCTCCTCAAGTAACACATGGGAGGTAGGGACGATGTAAGGTTCCTGTTGATGCCACCATGCGCCCACACTGTGTCCGACTAAGGAGACCCGGTCCTGGTAGCCGGCCTCTTTAAACTTCTCCGAGGCAAAGCGGTGGATATCATTGGCCTTGGCGCCGACTTGGCATTGATCGATGGTCATCCGGTAGATGTCGCGCATCAGCCGGTAGGTGTCCTTCTGTTCCTGGGTGGGCTCGCCAACCACGACAGTGCGTGACTGATGGCCGGGGTATCCCTGGTAGTAGGACACGTAATCGTTGCGAATGATGTCCCCCCGGTGGAACGCAAAGTCGCTCTCGCCCCCGTAGGCCACGGTGTTCCGGCTGCTGTTCAGGATGCCGTGGGCCCACTGGGCGCCCCTTTGCACGCAACTGGCGACGATGCGGCTATGAACCTCCCGCTCGGTGTCCCCTTCCCGCACGGTGGGAAAGATTTCCAGATATGCTTCGTCTAGGATCAGCGCCCCTTCCCGCAGCAACTCGACTTCGCCGGACGTCTTGATCCAGCGGACTTGGTCCATCATTTCAGTGCAATCGAAGAGTTTGCCGCCGGGCAATAGACTCTCCAGCTCTTCCCATCGGGCGGCGCTGACGTAGGTCTTTTCCAATCCCACGACTTCCCGATCCAGGCCCAGGTCCTTCAATACCGCGGCCGCTTTTTGGTAGGGCGACTCGGCGTAGTCGTCGTAGATCTCAATCTTGTCCAGCCAAGAGTCCCGCCGAGCCAGTGGCGCGGCATAGTGGTTCAGAATCATCACCGGCTCGCCATGGCGCGGCCACACCAAAAGCACCTCCCGGGGAGAGTCGGGAAAGTCTAGGTGCCTTCCCAGAGTGCCCGGATAGGAGAACCCGGCCAGATAGGTGAAATTCTTGCCCGAGCGAAGGATCAAGGCGGAACAGCCGGCTTCGTCCAGAAATCGGTTCAGCCTGTCGATGTTGGCGATGATAGTTCTAGTCTGATCTACCATGATTTTGCTCCTGGCTGGATACGCAGTAACCTAACATTGTTGGCGTGTGTTGACAATGGTTTTTCGCCTGCCCATAGTATGGCGCGATAGGCAATGATTGAGGAAAGCAGATGCCGCATGAGGAATTTCACGACCCACTGGCGCCTCCGGACCCGTTACGGGACTGGTACGTCAACACCATCTGGGGCAAGCGGGTCGACGACGACGATCTCCTGTTTGAAGTGATGAGCCTGCAGGTGTTCCAGGCCGGGCTTACCTGGCGCATGATCCTGAACAAGCGGGACGGGTTCCGATCGGCGTTCGACAACTGGAGCATAAGCACCGTGGCCGGATTCGGCCCTGCCGAGGTGGAGTCGCTACGAAACGACCCCGGTATCATCCGCAACCGGCTGAAGATTCAAGCTACGGTTGATAACGCCCGCACCGTCCTGTCCCTACAGAGTGAGCACGGCAGCTTCTGCAACTGGTTTTACGACGTACTGGAAGGCACCGAATACCCGGCGATCCAGAAGACCCTGCGGGGCATGTTCAAGTTCATGGGTCCCGAGATATCCCGAATGTGGCTGATGGCCTCTGGGCGCATCACCAGAGAGGAAGGGGACAAGTACAGGCCGTGATTTTGACCTGTATTCCTGACATTGGAACAAAACGGTGGGGTAGTGCGTCTTAAGAGTGAAGGAACCAAAGTATTCGCTCAAAGGAGCACCCCAATGAAGAACAGATTTACAGCGGTAATCGGGTTGGCCGCCATGCTTTTGCTGCTGGCCTCGGTTGCTTGCACGGACCATACCCCATCCGCTGCCCGCACCCAGCCATCTGTGGGCATTCAAACGACGCCATTGCCGACTAAGCCCGTCGAACTGGTCACTGGAATCGATGAGAAGCCAACGGCGATTGAACCTTCGGTTTCAGCGACTCCCGTTGCCGTCTCTCCCACTCAACCGACTACTGAGCCTGCATCCGGCCAGCCTTCCGAGCCGAGCATGGTGGAGACGCCCGCCCCGATAGAGAGCGTCAGATTCGCCGTCTCGGATTCCGATCCGCCCGAATACACTCTGCAGATCCCGTCGGGAATCCCCAGCGGCTGCGTAAAGTTCAATGGGTACGAGACTCTCCAAGAGGGCAATACCATTTTCGTCAATGTGACCAACATGCAGCCTGCTCAGGCGATCCCCTGCACGGCGATCTACGGACAACATGAGGGCGAAGTAGTTCTGGACGGCGGGTTCGTTCCGGGCGAGAGCTACACCGTCGTCGTAAACGGCAACCTGACCAACTCCTTCACGGCTCGTGATCCCGAAGGCGTCAAGATGGCGGTGGCGGAGTCACCGATCGAGCGGGTTGAGGTGACGGTCTCAGACGCCAACCCACCGGAATACTTCGTCCAGGTCATCTCCAGGCTGCCCTTGGGAAGTAGCTGTTCCAAGTTTAATGGTTACGACCTCTCCCGCCGGGGCGCGAGGATAATACGTGTAACGGTAACGCATCTGGAAGTGAAGGAGATCATGCCGTGTACCCGTGACCTACCCGTGGCGATGACCGAGATTTTCCTGGGAACGGAATTTAACTCCGGAGAGTCGTACAAAGTTATCGTTAACGGTGAGGTAACCAACTCGTTCGTCGGCCGCGACACCGAAGGCGGCAAGAAGGTAGTGAAGGAATCTCCGGTTGAGAGCGTCGAGTTGATCATCTTGGAGTCGTTTCCGCCCCAGTATCGGATAAAGGTTGTCTCCACGATGAGCGGCAGCAGTTGTTCCCAATTCAACGGTTATGATATATCCCGCCCCTTCTCTAACACGATTCACGTAAAGGTGACCTATCTTTTCCCCGCGGGGGAGGTGATGTGCACCATGGATATAGCATATGCTGAGACGGACATATCGTTGGGCAGCGACTTTGTTTCCAAAGAGGAATACACCGTTGCGGTCAATGGTGTGACCGAGACCTTTATAGCTCAATAGGCATAGTTAACGCTTTGTCTTTGCGAGGCGACCAACGACGTGGAATCTGCGGATGGGCAGCATCCCCACGCCTGTCATTCCGATCGCAGGGAGGAATCTCGGGATGTGTGGGACGGCCCCACCCCAGATGCTTCGCCGCTGCGGCTGGCTGAGCATGACATGTTCGGATCATCGACAGGCGGTCTCTATTAGTCAATCCACCACAAGCAAAGTGTAAGGATATATGGGGGAATCACTGATGATGGGAAATAGAGCCCGGAAATGCCAGGATCCCCTGATTTGAGCGGCGATGTGCTAGTCACAGTCTGGTTCGATTACACCTGCCCCCATTGCCATGTCGGCCTGGGGCGGCTGGACAGCTTGTCCGGAGAAGTGGCCTTCACCATTGACCGCCGTCCCTACCTGCTCCGTCCGCATGCGCCTATAAATTCTGTTTTGGCGCAAGACCGCTCGGTTGAGGCACAGTCGCTAACCCATGAATCTCCCGTCCGCCGTCCGCCTCTGGCGCCCTTGGGTGAAAAACCTGCGGCGGAGCCGTTTTCCAGCCGGTCTCTGAGCACCGTATTGGTTCACGAGGCCACGGCGTTTGCCAGAGAGCAAGGTAGGGACCGGGAGTTCTACTTGGAGACTGCCGGAGAGTACTGGGAGCGGGGCTCCGACTTGGGAAGCATATATACCCTTCGCAGGTCAGCCTCCAGAGCCGGACTGGACTGGGAGTCCATGTGGCCTAAGTTGGAGTCCGGCCACTACCGTCCATGGGTATTGGAAGAACATCGGGCAGCCGTCGAACAGGGTGTGAAGGGAGTTCCCTCCTATCTCATAGGAGGAAAAATGTACACCGGTGACGTGGGGATTGATGCGTTGCGGGCGGCAGTTGAGGGATCTCCCGGCTAGCGAGCCGGCGCCTTGGCGGCTAAATGAGGCGGTTTAGTCAACAAGATCAGCCCGATGGCCGCGATCCCGATCACGGCGAGAGTTATAAAAGCGAAATGATAGCTTCCGGTGATGTCGAATACCAGGCCGGAAAACACCACGCCGATAGCCTGCCCCAAAGAGACGAAAGGCTCGGTTACTCCCCTGATCACGCCGATGGACCGGCGGCCGAAATAGTTGGCATATGCTACTGCGGGGACCACTAAAATCCCTCCCACGGATAACCCGAACAGCGACGCGACCAGCAGCGCTTGCCATACGGTGTTGACTGACGGGAACAGAAACAAAGCCACCACCATGACCACGGCGACAGCGGCGTAGCAATACCGGACGGAGACCCTCTCCACCAGCCAGCCCCAGATGAGACTGCCGATGCCGGTGAACGCCGCGTTAAAGCTGATGGATAGAGCCGAGATGACGCCGCCCAGGTCCTGGTCGATGAAGTAGGCGCCCTGGTGGGTATTCGTGCCGGCCTGCATCAGGAAAAGGATACCGGTGGCCAGAGCCATGAGCCAAAGTGTGGGGGTCCGGCGGGCGTCTCGCAACGTCCAGTCCGGTTCTTCAGACGGCGCCGGTACTGTGCCGGACTCATCTTCCGGCCTCCCTTGGGGTAGATCCGGCGCTAATCCCATCGCCTCAGGGGACTGTCTGATCAATAACGAAACGGGTCCCAAGGCCGCGACCCACACGATCGCTCCCAGAACCATCCAAGCGGCCTGCCATCCCCAGTAATGGATCACCATTCCGGCGATCAACGGGAATAGCACCATGCCCATGGAGTGGGCAAGGAACAGCATGCCGGTCGCCCGGCCCCGCCGCCGCACGAACCACCGGGACACAACCACGGAGGGACCTATCTGGAAGGAACTGGAGAACAATACCCTCCCCATTCCGAAGGCTAGGTAGAACGCGATGGGGACGGTGGCCCAAGCCAGGGAAAAGGTGGATATTCCCATGGCCAGAACGCTGATCGCAAGTATCAGGCGGACCCCGTATTTATCGGAAGCCCAGCCGACGACGGGAGAAGTCACGGCGGCCACCAACCCGCCGAGACTGGCGGCGCCGGCTATCAAGGTGCGGCTCCAACCCAAGTCGTCGGAGATCGGGAATATGAAGACGGCTAGGGTGAGGCTGGCGGCGGCGTTGCGCACGAACATCGCGTCGCCGGCCGCGAAGAGAATCACCCATCCGTAGTAGAAGGGCATCTTGTGGGCGAGCCGGTTGATCAAACCTGTCTTATCCCGCGACTAGCCGCAGCGGCCCCTGGCGACCGAAGACCACCGGAGAGAGGCTTAGAGTATCGGACGCCATGACGCGCCCAAGTGTCCGCTGGCTGATGGGAGGCTATCGAGATGCTCATTCCAGGTGAGGCATGTTGTAACGGTCTTCCGGATTCAGCCAACCCTTGAAGTTGGGCTCTCGCTTCTCGGCGAAGGCGATCCGCGCTTCCATCTGGTCGGATGTATCGCCGTGTTCGTGGAGGGCCGCCGCCAACCGGCTCAGGTCCGGAGCCACCTTGGGACGCATCTGCCGCATCATGTGGATCGTGTTGACCCGGGACGCCGGGGGTAGGGTTAGCAGGTGCTCTGCCATCCCGAACGCGGTGGGCAATAGCTCATCGGGTTCAACCAGGCGGTTGAGGAACCCAACCTCGTATAGCCGCTGGGCGGTGAAACGGAACCCCAAGGCCAACTCGGTGGCGATGGGGTGGGGCAGACCGGCGAAAAACCCGTGGTTGTAGCCTCCTAGGAGAAACCGTTTTGCCTCGGATACTTCGAACATCGCGCTGGAAACCGCTACTCTTAGGTCGCTGCGTTCCACCAATATGAACCCTCCGCCCATGGCATACCCGTTGATGGCGGCAATAACCGGCTTGTCCGATTGCCAATCGTTGTAAGGATTGGTGAGCGGATGGGACTCGATGCCAGGAGCGCCCCGCTCCAAAACTTCCTTCATGTCGTCTCCGGCGCAAAAGGCCCGGCCGGTGCCGGTGAACACGGCGACCTCCAAGTCAGGATTGTCGTTGAACTCGGTGAACGCCGCGAACATCTCGGTTCGTAGCTCCAATCCCAGGGCGTTCATCCTTTCCGGACGGTTCAATTGGATGAGCATGACCTGACCCTGAATGTCGGTATTCACCACTGCCACGAGTGATTCTCCTTATGGTTAGAGACGGTTAGATCTGGACGCGGCCAAGGCCCCGCCAAGGCGCCTGCCCGATGTTAGGCGGAAGCGCCCCCATCCGGCGGTTCGAGACCCTGGGAGAGAGACTTCGGTTTTCCGATTCTCACGGGGTTACTGGCTGATGGGAAGGTATCGAGTCGCTCACTCCAAAGTCGGCAAGTTGTACCGGTCTTCGGGTTTCAACCAACCCTTGAAGTTGGGCGTTCGCTTCTCGGCGAAGGCGCTGCGTGATTCCATCAGGTCGGATTTATCGCCGTGTTCGTGGAGTGCCTCCGCTAGTTTGCTCAGATCTGGAGCGACTTTGGGCCGCATCTGCCGCATCATGTGAATCGTGTTGACTCGTGAAGCGGGTGGAAGAGTGAGCATATGCTCAGCCATGCCGAAGGCAGTAGGCAATAGCTCTTCAGGTTCAACCAAGCGATTAATGAACCCTACCTCGTAAAGCCGTTGGGCGGTAAAGCGGAAGCCCAAGGCCATTTCCGTGGCGATGGGATGGGGCAGGCCGGCGAAATAACCGTGGTTATAGCCGCCCAGCAGCCACCGTTTAGCTTCAGACACCTCGAACACCGCGCTGGGGACCGCCACCCGCAAGTCGGTACGCTCCACCAAAATGAATCCACCGCCCATGGCATACCCGTTTATGGCGGCGATAACCGGCTTGTCCAACTCTCCATCGTTGAATGGGTTCTTGACCGGAGCCGATGCGCTTCCCGGAGCGCCACGTTCCAAAGCTTCCTTCATGTCCTCCCCGGCGCAAAAGGCCCGGCCGGTTCCGGTAAACACGGCGACCTCCAGGTCAGGGTTGTCTTTGAACTCGGTAAATGCCGCGGCCATCTCGGTTCGCAATTCCACTCCCAAGGCATTCAAGCGCTCGGGGCGGTTCAATCGAATGAGCATGATCTGACCTTGAATATCTGTTTCCACCACTGGCATGGTTGATCCTCCTTGTTATTGGGGGATAGTCCTTTGAACGCCCATCAGATTATGGGCGACATAGCGTATTTGGGCAGGTCTGTCTCGTGGAGTTAGCTCCAATCTACGAGGTAAACCCGCTTGAGCAGCTTCGCGGACAGCCTGCCAATTGTACCTGGCAACCGCATTTTCAGCTTCGTCGAGAAGGCGTTCTATCCTAAGTCTGCGCCGGTCGCTGGCCATGATGGGAATCTTACGTTGGAGATGGAAGGTTGTCCACTGGACCCGTCATGTATGCGGCATGTACGGCCAGCCTTAACCAATAGGCGTTAAGTAGGCCGGCCCAAGTCCGCAGCGAGGAAGATAGATTTGTCATTTGGCATAAAGCATAATCCCGAGCAAAAGTAATCGTTTCGTTCAAGCGCGATGTGGAGGATGCGGCTTCGTTGCCGCCGCGGTGGTAATAGTTGCACTCAAAAAACAAGGAGCCTTCAGCGGTACTGCCCGGCCAACCGGCTCCTGATCCTCGTCTCTACGGGTCTATCGGTAGGAGATCATGGCGATAACCAAATAGATAACGCCTAAAAGAAAAGAAATGGGGATGGCCTTCAGTAATCTCTTGTGAGGGATCACTACGATATAAGCCACGGCCATGATAAGGCCTAGTATGATAAATCCCCAGCCGGACAATATCGCCGCCAACCTGACACTATCTGGCAACTTCAACTCCAGGCATCAAGAAAGTAAATCGCCTAAGGCAGGGCGAATGTCTCTGCATCACTTAGTCGAAGGCCCAGTCTGGTCAACACCGGCTTAGGTGCCCCGGGACAGGTCCGCCGCGATCCAGTCGGCTACTCGTTCGCCGATCATGATTGTTGTGCAGTTGGTGTTGGCCCTGATGACATCGGGCATAACGGACGCGTCGGCAACCCGCAATCCCTGGATGCCATGGACTTTGCAATACTGGTCGACCACGGCCATGGGGTCGCTGTTGGGACCCATCTTGCAGGTGCCGGACAGGTGTTGACCTATCCACACGTTTTCCATCATCCAGGCATCAAGCGCCTCATCCGAGGACAGGTCCTCTTCGACGGGAGAGATCAGGCTATCGACGATGTCGCGGAAGGCCTCATGCTCCATCAGTTTGATCGCTATGCGGACCCCCTCTCGCATCCGTTCCCGGTCCCAGGGCTCTTCAAGATAGCGGCAATCGATGTATGGTTGAACGCCAGGATCGGTGGAAGTGAGGCGTAGCTCCCCGGCGCTTGCCGCCAACTCCATCATGCAGGTGATTCTGATGCCCTCTTCGGCGAAGGGGTCGCCGCCCAGGGGCGTGGAGAAAGACGATGGGAAGAGCTGCATGTCGTTCCGATGGTCTGAACCGGTGGCAGTATAACGCAGCAACGCCTGCATCCTGGGAGCATCGGGGTCAAGCAGGAATTCATCTTTGACGGAGACCCGGATCGGGAGCAGTGGATGGTCCCGCAGATTCTGCCCCACGCCGGGCAGGTCCTTGACCACTGGAATACCAAGGCCTCGTAATTGAGACTCAGGCCCGACCCCGGAAAGCATCAGTAATTGGGGTGAGGCGATGGCCCCGGCGCTGAGAACGATTAGATCGCTTTCCACGATGAATCGGTCTCCGCCGCTTTCCACCTCTACTCCGGTGGCTCGTTGCCCATCGAACAGGACGCGCCGGACCTGCACGTTGGGCCGGATGGTCAGGTTGATCCGGTGCCGGTTTGGATTGATGTAGGTTAGGGCGGTGCTCATACGGACGCCATCGGGGTTGTTCATCGGGAACGGCCCCACTCCACTGGAGTCCGGGTGATTATGGTCGTAAGTCTCCGGGTAGCCGGCGTCCAGGCACGACTGGTTAAAAGCCACTTGAAGGGGCGACCAGGTTTCCCGCTTGTGCCGGCGCACGGGGATCGGGCCGTCGAATCCGTGGAAATCGTCCCGCACATCTGTGTCGGTCTCCAATTTCCGGAAATAGGGCAGCACCTTGAGGTAACCCCACTCGTCGTTTCCCCACGACGCCCATCGGTCGTAGTCCTCGGGGACCCCACGCAAAAAGACCTGGCCGTTGATAGCGCTGGTCCCGCCGACCACTTTACCTCTGGGGACCGCCACGGGTTCCGACTGGACCTGGGTGCCCTGGCCTTCAAAAGACCAATTGTGGGGCGCACCCGCTTCCGAGGCCGTAGGAGCGTAGCCGTACTTCAAGTCATCCGGAGTGGACTCCAGGTCGGGGTAGTCGGGGCCGGCCTCTAAGAGTAGAACCGATCGGTTCGGCGATTCGGATAGGCGAGTAGCCAGGGTCCCGCCCGCGGACCCCGCTCCAATCACAATCACGTCGTATTTCACGGTCTCCCCCGTTAGGTCAGGATGGGTTCAAAGTTGTGAGATCGACCAGCACGCTCACTTTAATACACGATTCACACAGAAAGCCTACATTGCTCAATGGAAGCTAATGCATGATACCAGAGTACGGCGGATAGGCTGGCGGAGGAGTGGATCCAAGGGCAAGTGCGAACTTGGTTACATCTGTCATTACAACCACAGGACCGGCTAACGGCCCGGCTCCGACAACTAAGCCATCAAATTAATACCCCCTTAATAAGAACGTTTGTTCATACGTAGATATACGTAAAAAATGTGGCATTCTTGACCTGCAAACATCCAAGAATCCCCACCCACTCTACGTTGAGAGCAACGGGTGTGGCGCAGGGGCCGGTTGAGCGAGGGCGCTCCATATAAGCCCTGATTCGTCGACAGCCGGCAGAGGCGGTGGCTAACTTGTTCAAGTTGATGATCGGACTGTTTTCCACTTCAAGGCCGTCCAGTCTGCGCGAAGGTGTCATGGATATCTTGGGTGGTGCGGTTGGCCGGGTTGCCTTTCGTTACCAACCCGGCCAAGGGATGCGGGACAAGGCGTTGGTTGGGGCCGGAATCTTAGGCCGAAAATACCGCATAGCCGAACAACGGATATACACCCGCCAACCCTATTACACATTGATTGACGCAGCCACAGGGGATAGCCTAGGGCTGTTTCACCAAGATTCGATCGAACCTTATAGCCCGGCGCCGTCCCGTTGACTTGATTCGACGGCGATGCTAGGTTTTTGGCATCTAACGCTTTCAGATTTGAGGAGGGAAAATGAGCAGAAGGTTAGTTGGCCTAATGGCGGTATTCATCGCGGTAGTTGTAGCCGGTGGGTTCGTAATCGCCCAGTCGAACGTTCCGGCAGCGACGGCGAAAACCGGAGATACGTTTCAGTTGGACTTAGTCATTCAATCCTCCGAGACTAAGTACCGGGGACTCTATGTCTCTACTACAATCAAAGTCATTGAGAGTGCGTTAGCCAAAGGCAGATATAACGTAGACTCGTTCTTCGATATCACCTACGCCTCGAATATCGGGTCTAGCGGCTTGGACGGCAACACCGCCAAAGCAAGTTTCAACGTTGATTCGTTCTTCGATCTAGAGTGAGAAATCACGCGAAGATCTTTCCCTACTGAGATGGTCGCCATGTCGCTGACAGCATCGCTCGGCGACGGCCCGGTTTCCCAAAGGGCGATCGATCTCGTGAGGGAAGCAGTGAAGAGCTTGGGCGCCGACGTTACCTACGGCCACGTCACGGTTCTTAAGTAGCTCACATCTTCCCGTGGAATCGTCTAACGGCTGAGCCAGGAGTGCCGCCAGGCCGATTGAGGCATATCTTAGTTTGGTGCTGCATCCATCCACTGATCGAACAAAGATCAGGCCCCTGGGATTAGGTCCGGGGGCCTTTCCTGTGCCGGGAGAGCTATTTTATCGAGCAGTGGGATGCACGGGCATATTTTGCGAAGACCGAATCAGCCCACGCGGTATGGGTCTAATGCCTTCTGATTGATAGTGATGCCCAAGCCCGGCCGGTCCGGCGGGCTGACGTAACCATCAACGATGGTCAGGGGCTCCTCGAACATCTTGTCCCACATCGGGTCGGTTGAGCCCCGGTAGAACTCCAGGATGAGTCCGTTGGGTATGGCGGATGCCAGGTGGATATTGACTTCCTGTTTGCCGTGGGGCGCGATGGGCAGGTCGTGGGACTGGGCCAGGGCAGCGACCTTCATGAACTCGGTAACGCCGCCCATAACCAGGGGATCCGGCTGTATGATGGCGGCGCAACGGTTCTCGATCAGGTCGCGGAACCCATAGCGGGTGTATTCGTTCTCACCGGTGGCGATGGGCACCGAGGTTGCCTGGCTGATCATTTGGTACCCTTTGTAGTCGTCGGGGTTGACCGGCTCCTCGAACCAGAATAGATCGTACTTTTCCACTTTCCGGGCCAGCTCTATGGCTTCGTATACTCGGTAGGCGCAGTTGGCGTCCATCATGAGTTTCACGTCGGGGCCCACCGCTTCGCGCACCACCCGGACCCGCTCCACGTCTTCGTTGATAGGAGCGCCGCCCACTTTCATCTTGATGGCCCGGGCCCCCATGTTCACGTTGTGTTCCATCTCCGAGGCCAACTCCTCCAATCCCTTGCCCTCTTCATAGTAGCCGCCGGCCACGTAAACCGGCACCTTATCGGCATAGCCGCCTAATAATTTGTAGACCGGGCGGTTGGCTACCTTGCCCTTGATGTCCCACAGGGCGATGTCGATGCCGCTGATCACTCTTGTGGTGATACCCCGGCGTCCGATGAGCTTAGGCTGCCACATCGCGTCCCAGATCCTCTCCGTATCGAAGGGGTCCTGTCCGACGACGTACTGCTTCAGGTGCTCGGAGATCACCCGGCCCACCTCTGGCGCCTCTTCGATGCCTCCGGCCAAGCCTACCCCGCTGACTCCCTCGTCGGTGTCGATATGCACCACGTTCAGCCCGGCATTGGGATACACGTACATGCCGTTACGGATCGGCTTGGTCCGGGGCCAGAGGTAGGTTTCCATCCGCATGTCCGTGATTCGCATGGCGAGGTACTCTCCTGTTAGACGGTTGGCTGTGAGGCTCCGGGGCGGCCTGCCGTAGGTTAGGGCGGCGTCCTCATCCTTGTCAAGCGACTCCCCGGCGAATTGGGTGCTTAACCTTCTCATCCAGGGTAGAATTGACCGGCCTGCTTTAATAAGCGTGCAACATAGCCTATACGGAGAGATTCAAGCCATGACGCAAACCACCGCCCACGATGCTCTACGCACTCTTATGCCGATCGCCGGTTGGCCCGAGGAACGAGCCGGCCAGGTCCAGATCACCGGCGGAACCGATCCGATATTGCCGACTCCGTTCCGCATCGGCGAGACCGGTGCCGCCACCTTGGCGGCGGTCGGCCTAGCCGCGGCCGATCTGTGGGAACTGCGCACCGGGCGGAGTCAGGAGATCGCCGTCGATGCCCGCCAAGCTACGGCCTCTCTACGCAGCGGGAGCTACATGAAGATGGAGTGGTCGCCCGAACGGCACGAGCGCAACCCGGTGATGGGCACCTATCCGGCCAAGAACGGCCGCTGGAGCTATCTACACTGCAACTTCCCCAACCATCGCGCCGCTGCCCTAAAAGTGCTGGGGGTGCCGGAAGACCGGGAAGCGGTTACCAAGGCGGTGGCGGGTTGGGACGCACTGGAGCTTGAAGAGGCGATAATCGCAGCCAACGGAGCCGGAGGCATGGTGCGCACCATGGAAGAGTGGGCCCAGCACCCACAGGCCGCTGCCATCGCTTCGCTGCCGCTGATGGAGATCGTCAAGATCGGCGACAGTCCGCCGGAAAAACTCCCCGATGGGAATAGGCCGCTGTCCGGAATCCGGTTGCTGGACCTGACCCGGGTCCTGGCCGGCCCCAGCTCCTCCCGAACCCTGGCCGAACACGGAGCCGACGTTCTGAAAATCACCGGGGCCCATCTGCCGAACATCGTGTCCCAAGACTACGATACCGGCCACGGCAAGCTGTCCACCCACATCGATCTACGCCAGCAGGCCGAACTTGATACGTTGAAAGGTCTGGTACGAGAGGCCGACGTGTTCACCCAGGGGTACCGGCCGGGGACCCTGGGAAATCGCGGGCTCTCGCCCGAGGAACTGGCCCAGATCAGGCCGGGCCTGGTCTACGTTTCGCTGTGCGCCTTTAGCCATGTTGGGCCTTGGGCGTCGCGGCGAGGGTTCGATACGGTGGTGCAGACGGTCAGCGGTATCACCAGCCGCCAGGGGGACCTGTATCCGGGCGCCGCGCCGGGTCCCCAATTCTATCCGGTGTCGGCCATCGATTATCTAACAGGCTATCTGATGGCCTTTGGCGCCATGGTGGCCCTGGCCAGGCGCACGCAAGAGGGCGGTAGCTGGCTGGTGCGAATCTCTTTGGCGCAGACCGGGCGCTGGCTCGTCGAACGAGGCCAGGTGCCGGAAGACGAACTAAAGGACGTGCCATCGGAATTTACCCAGGCGGAGATCGATAGTTGGGGGACCGTAACCGATACACCGGAGGGTAAGCTGCACCATATGGGACCGGTGGTAAAGCTCTCGGAGACGCCGCCGCGCTGGGCCCGCCCCGCAGTGCCCCTGGGCTACCACAAGCCGGTGTGGCCGGAGCGAGGAGGTTAGCCGCCGCAGCCAGATCGTTTCCCGGGGACGACTCCCGGTAGACAATCTCCGAGCCCCATCGTACTATTCCCGCATAATTCCCCGTAAGGAGTTGACATATAATGGCTACCGTAGGAACCGGCGAATTCACCTATGAAGCGATCATGGATTGGGCAAAGCTGCCCGAAGGTGAGACTTTTGAGACGGTTAGCGCCGTGGCTACCGATTCCCAGGACCGGGTTTACGCCTTCCAACGCAAGGACCCGCCGGTAATGATCTTCGACCGGGATGGCAATCTGCTGGATTCTTGGGGGAACGGGGCGTTTGAATTTGCCCACGGTATCCACATCGCCGACGACATCATCTACGTCACCGACCGGAACACCTCCGTGTGCATAATGTACACGTTGGATGGCAAGCCCATCCAGATGCTGGGCCGGCATGGAGTGCACTCCGATACGGGTTGCGAGAACCCCGGCGACCTGTGCCCCAGAGCAGCCGGCCCGTTCAATTATCCCAGCGAGATGGTTCCCTCCCCGTCGGGAGACCTCTACGTCTCCGACGGCTACCGGAATGCCCGGGTGCATCGCTTCACCGCGGACGGCGAGTTGAAACAATCTTGGGGTCAGCCCGGCAAGACTGAGCCCGGACATTTTCACCTGCCCCACAGTCTTCTGGTGGACAATGACAGCACTGTATTCGTGTGCGACCGGGAGAACCACCGCATCCAGGTCTTCGATGGAGATGGTGAGTTCCAATCCATCTGGACCGACATTCAGCGGCCCATGGACATCTCCGAAGGCAAGGATGGGCTTCTCTACGTCAGCGAGGGCAGCCGGGACGACTCACCTTCCCGCTTCAGCATCTTAGACAAGCAGGGGACTGTTCTGGGCCGGTTCAACGCTCGCGGCGGTCATGGCAGTTGGGTTGATTCTCACGGCGATATCTACGTGGGAACGCCGACCAGCGTCGATAAGTACGTCCGGCAGCGGTAGTCTAGTACTCCGTCAAGCTAGTCTTGTTCAGCGGCCAATCACCCCCATCCTAACCTTCCCCCATCGAGGGGGAAGGGATCTGTTCCCTGATTCCTTCGGGGCACCCCTCTCCATCAGGGAGAGGGGTCGGGGGTGAGGGCGGCTACGGAGCCCACGGCACGGGGGATTCGCTGTCCAGGGGGTCGGTTACCACGTCGATAACGGCCGGACGGCCGGACGCCAATGCCTGCCCTAAGGCGCTCTGTATGTCTCCGGGCCGGTCTACCCGTATTCCCAAGGCGCCCATGGACTCGGCAACCTTCGCCAGATCCACGTCGTTGAACTGCCACAGTTCGGATGAGTCCGCGCCATCCACGTTGGCGTAGCCACGGTCGTCGCCCCGCTTGTTCTGCATCAATCCGCGGTTGTTGTTCACCACGGTGATCACGGGGATGTTGTAACGCACCGCGGTTTCCAATTCGCCGATGTGGTACCACAACCCACCGTCTCCGGTGAAGCAAACCACCGGCCGGTCGGGAGCGGCGCATTTGACTCCGATAGCTCCGGGGAGTCCCCAACCCAGGGACCCGGCACACCGGATGTAACCCTGCCCTGGGTGGTTCAAGTCCACCATCGAACCGGTCCAGATCCCGGCATGACCGGTATCGGAGACCAATATAGAATCCTCGGGCAGGAATTTCGTCAATTCGTTGCAGAGCCGCTCCGGTATGATCGGGACGGCATCTGAGTTGGACCTGGGAGCGACCTCTTCCCGCCAGTCTTTCACCAGTTCTTGAGCTCGCGAAACCCAGTCCTTTCGGCCCCCGATGGGCTCCAGCGCCTCGATCAGTTTGCGAAGGGTGGCTTTGGCGTCGCCGTGCAACGATACCTCGTTGGGATAGCTCCGGCCTAGCTCCGAAGGGTCGATGTCGATCTGGATCACCGGCGTACCTTCGGCTGGGATCCTCCACTCGTTGGTTACCTGGCTGCCGGTGTGACTCCCGATGAAGATCACCAGATCGGCCTCGGCAACCACGCGATTGGCGCACCACCTAGAATAGGACCCGACGACTCCTACCGACAACGGATGGTTGTCGGTGATGGCTCCTTTGGCGTTCAATGACGTGGCAACCGGGATGGACAGCATCTCGGCCAATTCCACCACTTCCTGCTCGGCCTGTGAAGCGGTAACCCCGCCTCCCGCCACAATGACCGGGCGTTGGGCCCCAGACAGTCTCTGGGCGGCCCGCAGCACGGTGTCCGGTGAAGCTTCGGGACGGAAGGCCGGGCGGTGGGTGAACGACTCTTCAACGACCAATTCCAGGTCGCCTTCGGTTTGCATGATTACGTTGGCGGTCATGCCTTGAAGGTCTAGGTGCACCGGCATCGGAGTGCCGGAGGTGGCCTCCCGGAACGCTTGCCGCAGTAGGTACGGGAGTTGCTCCACTCGCTCCACATAGGCCGAGAACTTGGTTACCGAGGCGAACGGTTTAGAGTGCTCTATCTCTTGATATGCGTTCTTCTGCTGCTCCATGGGCGTTTTGCGTCCGGTCAGGGCGATCACGGGGGACATGGCCAGATAGGGGTCCTGTAATCCGGCGGCCAGATTCGCCGCGCCTACCGATTGGGCGAAACAGACCCCCGGACGGTTGGCGGCGCGGGCGTAACCGTCGGCCATGTAGGCCGCGGCTTTCTCTCCGTGGGTGACGATACTTTTGACGCCCAGAACGCTCATCTCCGCCAGGGCTTCCCGAGCGATGGCCGGGGCCACGAAAACGTGAGTGACGCCGTAGGCCTTGAGGGCTTCCGCAATAAACTTGCCGCCGGTGATTCGTGCCATCTCTACCCCTCCAATCTGGTGAGCCGGGTATTAGATTTTGAGTTTCAGATCACTGTGGTTCGACAAGCTCACCACGAACGGCAAAGGCCCAAATTCCGTTCGCCCTGAGCCTGTCGAAGGGCCATGACTCCCCTTCTCCATTGTGTTGAGATAGGCATTAAATGCGGCCATCAGCTTCAAGTCCTAAAGCAACCTTTCCGTACTGCGACCCGCCCAGCTCCATGATAAGACCATCCCGGTGGGACACCGCATGGGCATCCCGATGAAATCTCTGAAGGGACGAGGAGTCGAAGAGAGCGTGGCCCCCGCTCAGGTCAAAGAGCCGGTTGACTGAGCGTAGACAGAGCTGGGTGATGAAGGCCTTGTCCCGCCGGTATCGTGCCCGCTCCAGAGGAGCGAACGATTCGCCCGCCTTCGCCTTGTCGAACATTTCCCGGATGTCATGCCGTAAGAACACCCGGGCCGCGTCGACCTCCGCGGCGGCTTCGGACAGGCGGATCTGGATGGCAGGCGACTCCGCGGTTTTGCCGGGACCTGACGTTCCGATCAGGCGGGCGGTAAACTCGTCGATCATCCCTTGAGCGATTCCGATCATAGGGGCCACCAAGTCCCATCCCAACAACACCGGTATCGGCATCCGGTACCGGTCCTGTCCGTGTATCTCCCACCCGGTCCAATCACCATCGCCGGCGCGGTTCACGTCCAATACGCGGTGAGCAGGGACAAAGGCGTCTTCCACGACAATATCCTTGCTCCCGGTGCCTCTCAGTCCGGAGACGAACCAGTTATCTACAATCTCAAAATCCGAACGTGGAATCAGGGCCCAACTCCGTTCGCCGATACCCTCTACGCCCAGCATCACCCATCCTGCGGCATCGCAACCGCTGGAGAACTCCCAGTGGCCGGTAACACGATATCCGCCGCTGACCGAATCAGCCCTAGAGGTACCGTTGTTCAAGGAGCTTGAGATCAGAACCTCCGGGCCACAAGCGAACACTTCTTCCTGAGCCTGCAGAGCCCAATGGCCAACCATGCAGCCGTGTACGGCCCAGACCGAATAGCACCAAGAGGAAGAGCCGCAGCCTCTCCCTAACTCCATCCCTACATCAAGGACCAAGCTATAGTCGACATCCAGGCCTCCGAAGCGGGGTGGGACCCCGATCCGGTACAGGCCCGCCGACAGAACGTCTTGTACCGTTTCGTCGGGGACGCGGCGAAGCTCCTCGTTATGCGCGGCCCGCGATTTAAGTATGGGAACCAAGTCCGCCGCGCGGCCGAGCAACTTCCCGGCATTCAGATCGTTCACTTGAGAGCCAGTATTCGCCGCCAACTTAAATCCCTTTTTCAGCTTCAAGGCCCAGGGCAACTTTACCGTAGGCCTGGCCGCCCAGGTCCATGATCAGCCCGTCCCGATGGGCTATGGCATGGGCATCGCGGTGGATGCGCTGAAGGGCCTCGGTATCAAACAGAGCGTGGCCTCCACTTAAGTCGAACAGGCGGTTGACGGAGCGCAGGCAAAGCTGGGCGATGAAAGCCTTATCCCGCCGGTATCGTGCCCGTTCCAGGGGAGTGAATGTTTCCCCGGCGTTTGCCTTCTCGAACATTTCACGAATGTCATGATACATAAATACGCGGCCTGCATCTACCTCGGCAGTGGCCTCGGAAAGGCGGCTCTGGATGGCCTGATTCTCCGCGGTCTTGCCGGGACCTGACGTTCCGATAAGCCGGGCGGTAAACTCGTCAATCATCCCCTGGGCCAGGCCTACCATTGGGGCCACCAAGTCCCATCCAAGTGAGACTGGTATGGGTATGCGATAGCAGGGTTGGCCGTGTATCTCCCATCCAGTCCAGTCGCCGTTTCCGGCGGTAGTCGCGTCCAGGACTCTGTAGGAAGGAACAAAAACATCCTCAACGACGATATCCTTGCTCCCGGTGCCCCGCAGTCCGGATACAAACCAGGTGTCGACGATCTCAAAATCTTGACGAGGGACCAGCATCCAAGTGCGTTCGCCGATACCCGCAGCGCCTAATATCAGCCAACTGGCGGAATCGCATCCGCTGGAGAACTCCCAACGGCCTTTCAGGCGATACCCGGCGTTCACGGCTTCTGTCTCGGAAGTCCCCGTGGTTAGGGAGCTTGAGAACAGGACGTCTGGTCCGTTGGCAAACAGCTCTTCTTGCGCTTGCAAAGGCCAAAATCCCGCCATATAGGCGTTGGCCGTCCAGACCGAGTAGCACCAGGATGAAGAGGCACAGCCCCTGGCCAGTTCCTCTCCCACCCGGAAAACCAAGCCGTCGGCGACGTCTAGGCCACCGAATCGGTTCGGAACCTCGATGCGGTTCAAGCCCGCTGCTTGAAAATCTTGAATCGTCTCATCGGGAATGCGGCGAAGCTCTTCGGTAGGGGCCGCTCGAGATTTCAGGACCGGCACCAAGTCCTTCGCTCGGCGGAGCAACTCTTCCGAGGTCAATTTGGGCACTTCAGAATTCGTATTCGCCGCCACTTAAACTCCCCGTGTTGAGCCGTGCCAGCTAGGGAATCATTCCCTATGGGCGGGTTGAATTTTAAGGGGAATACGTTAGGCTGTCCAGCCAAAGGCCGATGCGCCGGTAGTCATCGTACCGGGCTTGCCGGACCGGGACGAGGTGGTAACATTGGTGGACGCCAGGTGACGGGGTTAGGCCGTTCCTGTCTTCGAGCCACAGACCGCCAACAAGGATGGGCATTTGGCAGAGCAGAACAAAGCAGGCTATGTAGATGTTCCGGGTGGCAAAGTTTGGTATGAAGTTTTAGGCGACGGCGATGGCCTGCCCCTGATTACCCTGCACGGAGGTCCCGGTTCAACCCATTTTGGTTTTGAACCATTGAAGGCGCTATCGGAGGATCGACCCGTGGTCTTTTACGACCAACTGGGTTGCGGCAACTCGGACCGGCCTGACGACCTCAGCCTATGGACGGTGGAGCGTTTCGTCGAGGAACTTCACATCCTGAGAAATCACCTTGGGTTGGACCGGTGCCATATCCTGGGGCACTCCTGGGGCACTATGCTGGGGATGGACTACTATCTGGCGCACCCGGACGGTATCCTGAGTCTGGTGCAGTCCAGCCCATGCATCAGCATTCAACGGTGGGTTGAAGACTGTAACAATCACCGGAACCAGTTGCCCGCCGAAGTACAAGCGGTTATGGCCGAACACGAAAAGGCCGGAACCACGGGTTCAGAGGAGTACAAGGACGCCGAGAAAGAGTTCAACAAACGTCACGTCTTGCGCATGGACCCGGTTCCGGCGGCCGTATTGCAGGGCCGGCGGGCACGCGGAACCGTTGTCTACGAGACGATGTGGGGTCCAAACGAATTCTTCATGACTGGAAACTTGGCGGACTACGACCGGTCTGGTGACTTGCACAAGATCGGCGTTCCGGCTCTGTATTCCTGCGGCCGCTTCGACGAAGCCGCCCCGGACACCGTCAACTGGTACGCCGAGCTAACGCCCAACGCTGAGTTCGTCGTCTACGAGAACAGCGCCCACATGCCCCACTGGGAGGAGACCTCCCGGTACATCAGCGTGGTCCGCGACTTTTTGCGGAAAACAGATGAGTTGGCATAAGTTTTAGGCCGCACCTTTTGACATATGCCCAAAATGTGAATATTGTTGACCAGGTAAATATACTTATATTGAAAACCGAGAAATCCGCGAACGCCGCTCAGAATCTTCCAGCATTGGAGAAAAGATATGGTAAAGCAGGGTGTGATACCCGATGATTTGACTAAGCCCTTCTGGGACGCCGCCAACGAGGAGCGGTTGGTCATCCAGAACTGTACGGCTTGTAACCGGCTCCAGCACCCGCCGGTGGCAACGTGCCGTCAATGTGGGTCGGGAGATAATTTGGAATGGAAGGGGATGAGTGGACGGGCCAAGATATACAACTACACTGTTGTGTACGATACTCCCATCAGGATGCTTCAAGAGAATCAGCCGTTCAATCTGGCGGTGGTCATGTTGGATGAGGACCCGGGGATCCAGATGTACTCGCACCTCCCGGGAACCCCGGTGGACGAAGTCCCGGTGGGGGCCAGTGTTGAAGTCATCTTTGAGGCGACCGCCAACGGCCAAAAGGTCCCCGAGTGGCGGGTAGCAGGCTAGGCGCACTTATTTTTTTCAAACTTTGATTGCTCACAGAAAGGAGTGAACAATGACCACTCAGAACGCTCCGGCATCATTCTACCGAACCACCGAGGGATTGGGCGTATGGCCCCACAAGGGTAAAGTAGCGGCCGTTGGTATCGGGCACTCCCCAACTGCCCGGCGTTGGGATGGGACACCTGAAAACACCATGGGCGCAAACAGCATCCTAGCGCTCCGGAGAGCTATTGAAGACGCCGGTGTCTCGCCGGACCAGATCGACGGTCTGGTGATTGACCCGGTGACCACGACCGGCGCTCACTGGGAGGCAGGCGACCCGATCCCCATGGACGTAGTCAACTTCTACAACCCGACTGACGATCCCTTGGACGGTATCGCCAAGCTGAGTTGTGAGTGGCTCTTGAAGAACATGCCGGAACTCACGAACGTCAAGTTCACCATGTACGGCACGGGCTGTATGTCCCACGCCATCGTCGTCGCCGCCCAAGCCGTGGGTGACGGCCTCACGAATACCTGCCTGGTGCTCAAGAGCTGGCATAACTTGGAAGGCCGGTACAACCAGGCCGGGGTCAGCGCGGCGGAAGACGTTTCCGGCTCTTACGCGATTGGTCCTGGGCGGACCATCTGGGGACCCCCAGGGTGCTTTGGGACCGCCCTGCAGTTCGCCGAATACTGCCGGAAGTACGGTAAATCCCACGACATGATGGCTCCGTTCATGGCCAACTCCAGAAGGAACGGGCTGCTGTTT
>Ga0207966_1000119_pt1 | contig 42067 bp, 49 predicted proteins | sample Knorr_S23_td_NAD_FD_185611 | JGI IMG/M metagenome (GOLD analysis project Ga0207966, IMG submission 185611) | Marine microbial communities from Southern Atlantic Ocean transect - Knorr_S23_td_NADW_ad_2500m_LV_B (SPAdes) (version 2) | ecosystem: Environmental > Aquatic > Marine > Oceanic | place...
CAAGTTCCCTAATTACATTTTTACGATATCCACTTGGTGTATTTGCTCCAGTGCCAACAGCTGTACCACCTAACGCAATTCTATACAGAGATTCATAGACAGTTTCAATTTTTAGTCGTGCATAACGAATAGAAGCTGAATAAGCTTGAAACTCACTTCCAAGAGTTACCGGCAGTGCATCCATGAGATGTGTTCGCCCAACCTTTTTGTATTTTTCAAATTGTTTTGCTTTTTTATCTAGAGACACCTCTAGCTTTTTGATAATCGGTATCAAATCATCAAGCGCAAACATTACTGACATATGCATTGAAGTTGGATACGTATCGTTGCTTGATTGAGACATGTTTACATGATCATTTGGATGTAAGTGTTGATACTGACCTAGTCCTTTACCAAGAATTTTTAACGCAACGTTTGCAATAACTTCGTTTGTGTTCATGTTAAACGCAGTTCCAGCGCCAGAGTTTATCATATCAACAACAAACTGGTCCTGATATTTTCCTGCAAGAATTTTATCACATGCTTTTACAATTGCGTTTCCTCGTTTGTTGTCTAATGTCTTGGCCTTCATGTTGGTAATCGCAGCAGAGCGCTTTATCATTACAAATGACTTGATCAAATACGGATGAGCATTCTGACCAGTAACCTTGTATTGTTTGATTGCGCGACCAGTAAATGGTCCATAATATACATTAGTAGGAATTTTCACTACACCCAACGAATCTTTATCGTTTCGATATTTCACATATACAGATAGCTTATTCTTAGTATAAATTTTGGTAAATATTTTATTTTACAAAAGGTAGTATGATAATCAAACACTTCAGAACGCCAAACTATCGGCTCAACTATGATAAAGCTATATTAATTCCCAGTTTACTCTCTTGATCACGATGAATAAGCGCATGAACTTAATGTTTACCATTACTGCAATCGCAGTTATGGGTGGCGCGCTATTCGGTAGTAGTTTTACATCCCAAATGACTGGAGCAGCACTTGGCGCAGATTCTAGCGCATTGCAGAAAATCCATGCCATGGGCGGATTAGAACTAGTTATGCCAGCAGCATTTGCTGAGGCTGGAAACTGTGACAGCGATGAATATGCAGATCGTACTGTTGTAGAGTTCCCACTTACGGGTGTAAGTATTGATCTCCCACGACTAGGTGGTGGCACTTTTAGTGCTATGACTTTCAGTGAGCAGATCCCAGGACCTACACTCAGAGTTACACAAGGTGACGTCGTAAAGATGACACTTACTGTACCTGAAGGTGAAGCAACTCCACACGGAAACGACATGCACGCATCACAAGTCACTGCTGTACCAACATTTGGTGCAGTACAGCCAGGAACTGAAAAAACCTATTGTTACATTGCACAAGTACCAGGTGTTTACAAATACCATTGTTCTGGTGTTAATGTAGCAGCAATGGACCAACACGTCCTTCAAGGAATGTATGGTATTGCCATAGTTGATCCAATTGATGGTTACAGTAAGTTAATGGTTGAGAAGACAGCTGTAAATGCTAACGGTGACGTTGCACGGGATAGACAATTCTATTCTGCTGACGCGTTGGAGTTTTCACTCCAATATCAACAGATGTACTTGACTGACGAAGGTACTTATGATGCAACAAAAATGTTCGCACATGACACTGTTTACACAGCAGTTAACGGACAACCATTTGGTTATGTACCAAATGATATCCACAACTTGCTTAATGGACACCCAGGAACGAACATCTTTGTAGCACAACCATGGAATAGCATGGACCTACATCAGTATCAGTCACAACTGTTGTTCACACCAACTGGTGTTCATAACAGAATCTTTGTAGAGAACCAAGGTAACGAACCAGTATTCTTCCACATTGTGGGTGAGATTCTTGACAGAGTCACACAAGGCAACAGAGTACAATCTGGTGCTACGGAAACATGGTTACTTGGTGGTTCCCAGAACATGATTGTTGACGTCGTATACGATGAACCAGGCATTTATGTCGCGGTTAATCACGACTATGCAGCAATTTACACTGGTGCAGCTACTATCTTCGTTGCTGGAGTTCCACTCCCTGCAATCAATGCAACTGCAACTGCCATATCAACTGAAAAGTATGACGTTATTGGTGGTGCAGTAGGAGCTGGCTCATACGCAGGTGCTCTTGGTAACCCATATGATGCAATTCCACCATATGGTGAACAATCCATAATGCATCCAGCAAAGAACGTACATTGCATGTGTAGCGACGGTGTCGCAGCAGCACAAGCAGCCGAAGGCGCCATAGAACTCTGGGTAGCAATTCCAGCGATTCTTGAGGAATCAGCAAGAGTTGCAGCAGAAGCAGCAGCAGCTGAAGAATAATCCCATCATCATTTTTTCTTTTTTTTATACTCCTGAACTGGATAATAGCTCAAAATGATTATATTCCGTGATTGGTGGCACACTTCATGAGTCTTGATCAATCTGTTCTTGTTTGTGACCAGGTAAATCCCACACTTAATGAAATTCTTGAAAAGAATGGTCTCAAGGTTACCTATGAGCCTGAAATAACACCGGAACAACTAGCTGAGAAGATTGGAAATTTTCAAGTTGTTGTGGTACGGAGCAGAACTAAATTGGTTAAAGAACTAATAGAAAAGGCGGACAAATGCAAGATTATTGCAAGGGTTGGAGTAGGTCTTGATAATATTGACGAGAACGCTGCAAAAGAAAAAAACATCAAGGTAATCAATGCGGTTGAAGGTGCAATGAATGCAGTAGCCGAACTTGTTATCGGTCTGATGTTATCTATGGCAAGAGAAATTCCACGTGCTGACAGAGAAGTTCGCAACGGAAACTGGATTAAAAAAGAATTGATGGGCAGAGAACTTAGTGGAAAGTATCTTGGGATAGTTGGATTGGGAAATATAGGAAAAAAACTTGCAAGACATGCAAAGTCGTTAAACATGAACATAATTGGCTATGATGTAGTCCCAATTGATGAGGGGTTTTCAAAAGAAGTAGGTCTTATGAAGGCAGATCTTGACACATTGTTATCAAGCTCTGATTATGTCTCGCTTCACGTACCACTACTGGAAAGTACACATCATATGATAAATAGTGAAAAGCTAAAACTGATGAAAAAGACTGCATGTATCATCAACACTGCCCGTGGTGGTGTAATTGATGAAGATGCCTTGTATAATTCTCTGAAAGAGGGAAATTTGGCAAATGCAGCCTTGGATGTTTTTGAGGCAGAACCAGCCACTGGAAACAAGCTTATTACACTTCCCAACTTCATTGCCACGCCCCACATAGGCGCTCAGACAAAAGAAGCTCAGTCATTAGCTGCAAATATTATAGCAGAAAAGATAATACAGATAATTCGAGGCGTAATCTGATGAAGAGGATATTTATTTTTGCATTATCCATTTTGATATTGGCCCAGGCACATGCATTTTCTCAAGCTGAGGCACAATCAAGTGCAGACATTGTCACGGTATCAGTTTCAACCGTCTCACCTACCTATCAAACAGGCGACATAGTAGAGATTTATGGGTCGGTTAGTATGGTCTCAGATCCTTTACGGGCATATGATGTAGCTCTTATAGTGAAAGCACCAAATGGAAACTTTATTGAAGTTGCCCAAATAACACCCGGCGCTGACGGTTATTATTCTAAATCAATTCAAAGTAGTGAATCGTGGAAAGAAGGTACTTACACAGTAACTGCTAACTATGACATAAAAAGTGCTTCCACAAGTTTTTCATTTAGTACTGTAAAAGCTGCAGCAATAGACGAAGTTGTAGAGGCTGCTGAAGAAGTCGCAGAAGCTGCTGAGGCAGTTGCTGGAGAAGTCGCAGAAGCTGCTGAGGCAGTTGCTGGAGGAGTTGTAGAGGCTGCTGTAGGACTAGCCTGTGGGTCTGGCACACATGAGGCAGATGGATTTTGTATTCCAGATGGAAGTGATTCATTTGGACTAGAATATGATTCTGCATCAACTGGAGGCTTGATATTGACAGCTTCCATCGCATTTGGAATTGCTGTTGCAATCATCATTGTACTTCGTCTAATTGGGAAAGCAGGCGGAAGTAGATAGTATATAATTATATCAAACTGTCGGTAAATTTACAAGAATAATCCCTTTTTTTATTAGATATTGCAATGCCACAGTAAACTCCGTGTCTGAAATCTTTCCAGTCACCCACCACTCTGCATTATTTTTTACCCAATCTGGGATATTTGTTATCACATCACCTTCAGGTTCTGTATATGGAATTTTAATAATTTCATGCTGAATTAAATATCCTATTGCTCTTCCAAAATCTTTGTCTGTAACAAGCGGCTCAGTAACCCACATTTTTGCCAAGTCTCTTATCCAGAATGGTATTGCAACTTCTCCAGTATCTTGTATGGAAAATTGAGTTGATGATTGGGCTCCAGAATATTCTAGTTCTAAGATATACGAACCAGGCTTCCATATAGCAGAATCAAAAGGATGTGTTGAAGGGAACGAAGAAGTTTTTTGGGAAATTGGAGGTTTTAAGAGAATGCTCTTTTTTTGTGATGAATCTATAATGTAGATAGTTGCAAAGTCTCCCGTGACTTCAGAAACATTGATTGTTATTGAAAGTAATTCTCCATAGTGGTATATGCTTTGACTTGTTTCTATGCCTATGGTTGGTTCTGCATTAGCTAGGTTAAGAATTGGCATAAATGACAATAAAATCAATAACGACAGGAACATCGCTGAAATTTTCATAAAAACTCACTTTTTATTACAAATATTAATGGTATTTGTGGGCTTGATTTATGCCCACTAGTCAAGATCAAGTATGGTTAAAGATGTTAAAGGAAAATCCTATCGAATTAAGGCAGAAGGCTGTTATTTGGAGAAATCAAAATGCCGTTACTAGAGTAGAAAAACCTAGTAGGATTGCACGTGCTCGAAGATTAGGATATAAGGCTAAACAGGGAATTATTGTTATCCGCATGCGTGTAGGTACGGGCGGAATGAGAAAACAAAGACCAAGGGGAGGAAGACGACCTAAACATCTGGGCGTAACTAAAATTAAGGCTGATGTTTCGATGAAGCAGGTATCCGAGAGAAGGGTTTTAGAAAGATATCCAAATATGAAACTTCTTGGTTCTTACTTTTTGTACAAGGACGGCATGCATTATTGGTTTGAGATAATATTAGCTGACCCATCACACCCACGGATTGCAAAAGATAAAGAGATACGAAAGCGAGTTTTGCCAAGAATAAAATAATCAGATTCCTTTAAATTTCATATACACTAAAATTTCATTTAGATCTATGATAAAAATACTGACTGTTTTACTGGCTATAGCATTTCTTTTACAAATTCCAGTATTCGTAAACGCCGAAGTTTACATTCCAGATAATGAGTATGTTGGATTTTATGATCATGATGGTGTATACACTGTAATCGGCGGTGTAAAAAACAATGAAATGCATCCTGTCATTCCAGAAATTAATGTAACTATCATGGATGGGGATAATATTTTTTCAGAAAGTTATAAATTTTCTCCCATCATGCCAGCACAAATGCTTCCACTAAAGATCAAGATACCAGAAATAACATCTGAAAACCCAATATTGGAACCTCCAGTGATCACTTACTATGCAACTGGGTATCAATTCAAAAATGGTTATGTATTGTATGACGACTCGCTTGTTTTACATCCAGATGGTAGAATGACTGGCAAGATAAAAAATGCCGGCGAAAAAACATTTGAAAATTTTAGAATTTATGCATTAATCAAGGATGAAAATGAAAACATACTAGATGTTGCTAACTCTCAAAAATTTGATATGATGCATCCGGGCGAAATTTTGGATTTTGAAATGATACCACATCCTAAAATTGCAGACCAAATTAATCTTTATAGCTGTTTTGCATTTGGCGAGGATGAGATTTTTCCATTAAATGTAGAAAGAAATGGTGAGCAGTACACATTTAGATATCAATCTGGAGCATGGTTTACAGACGGAGAATTCGATTCAAGTGGTACAGAACTTAGTATGTACACGCTTAACAGCTGGCACTTGGATATGGACGCAAGCCTAGAGTTTCCTCAAAGTTCTGAAAATGAAGAGCTCCAAGTCTTTCTAGGAGACGAAAAGGTTTCAAACATACAAAGTCTTGATGAGATGGGAAACTGGCATGTCTACTTTACTGTTCCTGATTTTTATCAGGGAGATACAACTATCAAGGGATTTATGCATCCTGATGGAACTGTAGTGGTTCCAGAGGAGATTGATCTATCAGCCATGGTAAAGACGGATATTACCAGTGGGAAAATTACAGGAATAAATGCAAATACTATTGATGATTCTATTGTATTTAGCCTTGAAACAGAAGATGACGGTATATTATCAGTCACTACCTCTGACTTTTTGATTAGACCATTTAACGATGGCAGTTTTTTTGTACTGATTAACGGAGAAGAAACAGACGGAATAAAATTTGAAAATAAGATTCTGACAATACCTTATTCGGCTGGAACTGAGAAAATTGAAGTTTATGGCAGTTATGTAGTTCCGGAGTTTGGAACAATAGCCGGTTTCATACTTGCGGCATCAGTAGTTTCTATCATAATATTATCCAAAAAACACATAATGCCTCATTCTTTGAGTAAACTCTGAATCTTTGACTCTAATAACCCGTTCTGACCAAACGAGACATCACGGAGTATACCCTTTCTGTCAATCAGTATGTTAGAAGGTGTTCCCTGTAGGGCATACATTTCAAATGTTTCAGCAGAATAATCTTTTGATAAAAAGTAGTTTTTGACTCTATCATAAATTTGGCTTTTATAATTTTCTGGTTGTGCATCAAAGTTAGGAATTTGTTTTTTAATTAAAGAATCCATCATTTCTTTTGTAACTTCTTTTGATTGTTTTACCAATGAATCCATTGCAACAGGGTATGGGATCTTATAACTAATCTTATCTTCCTTTAATTCTCCATGCTGGCTTAACATTTTTCTAGTCTCTCCAATAGTCTCACCGGTTTCTAACAAAAGTTCTAAATTTTCAATAGTATTTTTATCATAATCTTCAAAAGCTGTTGCCATACCTAGCACAGATACACCATCTGATTTGTATTTGTTGTAAATTTGTATAGATTCGGGAATTCCATACATAAAACAACCGGGGCAGTTTACCTGAAAGACTTCAACTAAAACTATGTTGTCACCTTGCTTGTCCAAGTTTGTATCCATACCCTGAACCCATTTAGAGACCTTGAGGTTAGGAGCCTTTTGATCAATCTGTGCTAGCATGATTGAATTTTTAATCATGCACCTAAAAAGATAACTTTAACATTATTTTCATTTTTTTTCTTAAAATAAAAAGAAAAGAAAATGGAAAATTTTATTTTCCGTTTCTAAGGTATTGATCTGCTGTACAGTTTGCCTTCTAAGGCCATCTTGTACATTTCTGCAACATATGGGTCCTCACCTGGTGTTTCTGCACCGAGTTCGACTAGTCTTGCATAAACTCTAACTACATATGCTAGAGCGCCCATAAAGGCTACGACTACGCCCATGTTAAACATCCAGTGATTTGGTACTGCGAAGATTTCTTCGACAAACCAAAAGTGCCACATCTCGTTAATACCAATAGTGAACATTGTAGCCAAGTAACCAAGAATGGTCATCTTGAGTCCGGTGTTCATAGAGTTATTTGGTCCTCTGAGAATTGGAACTTTTCTATCATAGATAGCAACAGCCGCCCAACCTAATGGCAGAGCTACAAAGTGAGAGTATAGCCACCAATGTGCTGGAGTAAATGCGCTGTCTCTAATAGAAGTCTGGTGTAGAGAGCCGTCAACAAAGTTGTCAACCTCTACAGATGCTGCAGTAGATCCCATTGAGATAACGATAAGCCAGATTTTTTTCAATCTCTGGATTTCTACCTCTTTTGGAATTAGTGCCGGCATTTGTGCCATAGACATACTACATGTTTTTACACATATAAGTAAACCACTTGTCAATCACCTAGTATTTCTATAAAATTTTGTAGTTTTTAGATTAAAAATTACAATAATTTTAATAAATTAGATATTTTTGGTGTTTTTTTAGCCATATTTTTTTCATGTTTCATTGATTAGCTTTAATGTTAATCAATGAGCGTTTTTTTGTCTTATGCGCCTAGTTTTACACTCATTTGGCTTAGATTTAATTTAAAGATACGCTAAATGCTCTGATGAAACTAAATCAACAGCTTTTGAGGCTAAATAGGAACCTTGTTGTCTGCTGCGTAATATCAGCATTAGTCTCGGCATTTGTAGCCCAAATGCTCGTAGAAGAGGAGAGCTATCTCAATACGACAATAACCATTCTCGTAGGATATACGGTATTCTTTGGATTTTTCGGATGCCTGTTCTATCTTGACAATAAGAAGCGATACCGGGCTATGAGGCCCAAACTAATCAAAAAAGAACTGATCAAGCTAGCCTCATCTTTCGGGATAGGCGAGATAGTCTATATTGGAATAAGGTGGGCACTGATGTTTTACTTTCTAGAAATAGAACTTGAACCATTTGCAGCATCATTGGTTTCCGAGGCAATTGCTACACTATTTTACATAGCTGTAGTGTCAGCTGTAATCAAGGCGACGAAAGTTTACTGATTGAAAAATAAGATAATATATGAAGATTCTAAACGATACAGAATGAATGTGGTGACTCAGGCAAGGCTAGACCTTCTGACAGAAATGGAAGAGCGCTATGAAAAAAAGGACGCGCAGTATTTTGTAAAACTTTTAGAGCATGATGACTATGTAATTCGTTGCAGAGCAACTTGTATTCTTGTTGACATAGGAGGCGAGGATAAGGTGGAACACATTGCAAAGGTGTTGAAAAATGATACAAACGAACTTGTCAGACATGAGGCTGCATTTTCACTGGGACAGATGTGCTACAGCAGCTGCATTTTGCCATTGGAGGATGCAACAAAAAATGACTCTAGCATGTTTGTGCGACATGAGGCAGCTATTGCATTGGGTGTTGTTGGTTCCAAGTCTGCAAGGGAAACTCTTGAGGAGGCACTTAATGATCCTGATGAACCGGTAAGAGACTCTGCAGTTGTTGCTTTGTCTAATCTAGAGTTTATGGAAAAGTTAAGCAAGAATGAAAAATTTGCAAAACTTACTGGTGGTTAAAGTTTACTTACTATAGTTCCATCAGGTGCAGACTCAAACTTGTAGATATTTTCTACAGAAGAATCATCAAAGATTTCTGCGTCATGAGTTATGATAATGAATTGCATCGATGAATTATCTTCTTTGAGATTTATCAATTGAGATAAAACATTTACAAGAGATTTTCTTCGTTCACTGTCTAAATGTGCCGTAGGTTCGTCAAGTATCATAAAATTAAGATTTGATGCGCCTAGAAGGTGTGACATACCAAGTCTTAATGCTAAAGCAACACTTACCTGCTCCCCACCACTAAGTGATTCAATTTCAAGTACAGTATTTCTAGAATAACATGAAATATTCACATCACGTGTTTTTTCTGACAAGGAAATTCTTTGAATCTTTGTGTTAAGTTTTTCTAGATACTCTGATGCCTTCTGTGAAATTATCTCTAATGCCCATGAACGAAGACTTTTACTCACAGGACCTTCACGTTCGTAAACATTCTTCTGAATCAATTCAAGTTCCGTAACATACCCCTTAACATGTTTCAGCTCTTTTAGAGTAGAACCAAGTTTGTCCAATTCCATCTTTACTTGTTTGTTCTTTCCAGAAATTTCTCCGTAATTCTCATTAATCTGGCTTAATCTATGTCTAGAAGATTCTCTTGATTGGATATTTTCGAGAAATTTCTGCTGATCAAAGCCCTTGGTTGATGTTTCAAGTGAGAGAATATTCTCATAGATGGTTTTTGCGTGAGAATCTAGGGTAGCAGTTTCTACCAACTGTTCAGAATTAACTGTGAGTGGTATTTTTTGCATTTGCTTTACTTTCATCTTGATTTCTGTAATAATTTCATCCAATTGTGACTCATTCTTGATTTTGTGTGTACTAAGAATTGTTTCAGCCTTTTTTGCTTTTTCTAGTTCGTGAGAAAGCTTTACAGTATTTTGTTCAAATTCATCTTTTTCATGTTTCAATTCCAGAACTTTCTTTTGTATCACTTCAATCTCCTCCTCTATGTGCTTTTTCTGGAACAGTGGCTTTAGATGGTCAACTGATGAGTCACAAACTGGGCACTTTCCATCTTTCAATACTAATTTTTCAGCAAGTTCCTCATGCTCTTCAAGTCTCACTTGTTTTTTCTCTAAATCGTTCAGTTCGGATTCTATAGCAGAGAGTTTTTCCTGACTTTCATTAATTTTTGTTTCAATCTCATTTCTGTTTTTAGATAATGTAAAGCATGGTTTACATTCATTTACAATTTCTTCTTTTTCAGCAACCTCGTTTTTGATTGATTTTATAATATGCATTGCATATTCTCGCCACTCCTTTTTCCTTGATTCCAATTCCTTTAGCTGTGATTCCTTAGACGAGTCATCCTGAATTTGTTTTTCAAGTCTTGAGATCAATGATTCTTGTTCTTTTTTCTCTGTTGCAAGTTGCTCCAATCTAGGTTTTGCATTTTTTGATTCATTCTCATATTCAGTGATTTTATTTTCAAGAAGCTGAATCTGTGTGTCGTCATAACCAAATTTTTCCTGTATGGATATTCTAAATTCCCTTTGTACAGTTCTCATTGAAGATAGTGCAGTGTCTAATTTGTCAATACCGATTATTGCATTTAGCAGTTCCTTGAATTCCTTTCCTTTTGCTTTTATGATTGAGCTGAGCTCTCCTTGTTGAACTATTGACGCAACCTTTAATTTTTCAAAATCCATCCCAAGTGTCTTCTCAACGTGCATAGTCATAGATTCCCCAAACTGTTTTCTTTCCCCTTCTGCGATTGGAATTAATCTTCCATTCACATCCTCCGCAAACTGTGCAGTAAGAGTTCCTTTGGAATCAATTTTTCTTACCGCCTGATAGTTTTTCCCATTAGCTGAAAATTCTATTTTTGCAAAGCCCTGATTTGAGCCCCTTCTAATCAGTCCTTTGTTATTTTTTCTTGTATGCTCTCCAAATAGTGAAAATGTAATTGCATCTATGATGCTTGATTTTCCTGCACCATTATCACCAACAAATACCGTGGCATCATTGTCAAACTCTAATTTTGTATTAGAGTGTGATAGAAAGTCAACCAGTTCTATACTGCGAATCATTTTTTGTCCCTCTTGAATTGCTCAAAATTCTCAATCACTAGCTGTGTAGCTTGGTCTAGTTGGTCTGATGTGAAGAGAGGAAGCAGATCATTTACAGCAAAATTTGCAAGTTTTTCTGATTTTAGCGCATTTACTGCAAGTTTGAATAATTCTTCGTCTATTAGTGCTGGTCTATTTAGTAAAACTAACGATGCATCTTCAGATTGTAACATCTTCCATGAACAATACAATGTTTTTGGAATTATCTGGGAAATTTTTGTCTGTACTACGTCCCTTTCAATATCCTTACCAATAATTTTAATCTCAACTATTGGCTTTTTGTCAAATGCAGATATTTTTTCTAAGATTGCAGATATTGAGGCATCCAAGTCCTCAGATTCTATTTTTGTAGAAAATTGTGGCCTTGTATCTAGTTTTATCCAGTTTGGTTTTGCCTCTTGCGATGAAATGTCTACTTCAAAAAATCCTTTCTCAGTTTCCTTTATTCCCTCGCTAGTTGTCATTTCCGTTGATCCAGGATATGCAAGAGGTCCTCCCAACTGATCAAACTGCTTTACAGATTTATCATGTAGGTGTCCCATTGCATAGTAAGTAAAATTCTTTGGCAAATCTGAAGAATTTAATTCTGCAGCAAATTGGTTAACTTCTGTAATTCCTTGGTGTAACACTAGAATTTTGTGACCATTATGTTGTTTTGCAAGAATATCAATCTCCCTAAATTTTTCTTCAAATGGTTGAAGTTCATTTTTCCTTATTTTATCAAATCCTGCAATCATTACATCCTTGTGATAAACGGGTTTCCCATTTCCCACATATTTGGAGAATTGTAAGTTATGGTAGACGTAGGGTACAGGTGTAGCACGCATCCTGCTAATGTCATGTTCACCCAAAATGAAAAACGAGTCAATGGAGTTTTCTTTTAGTCTTTTTAGCGCATTTGCCATTTGTAAGATTGCGGTACCGCTCGGGTTTGGTGTATGAAATATGTCTCCAGCAAATATTACAAAATCCACATGATCTTTTATTGAAATGTTAATTGTCTGGTTGAACGAGTCGTAGACATCCTGCTCTCTTTCTTCCAATCCATATTGTTGCAGTCCCAAATGTGTATCAGAAATATGTGAAAATAACATATCAGTCCATCAAAAGATCTTTTTGAATGAGGTCTTGGCTTGAGTTTGTTGCAGCACCATCAATTTTTTTTGCGACAGCCCATTCACCAACTGCATTTTGATCAGAACCAATTTTCTTTCCCTTCATTTCATCAATGTGTACTATGGCTGGAAGGTTTACCCATTGGCCAACAAGAACCGCATCGCCAATATTTAGCGACGTAAGCTGTGCAATTAAGTCTCTGCTAATGGATTCTGCAGCGGATGCAATTTGTCTCTGGTCATCCTCTTGTACAATCTTCATTACCGCAAGGGAGCCCATTTGGCTCAGAACATTGGCTTCAATGTCTCTGGGTCGTTGTGATACTATTCCTAAGCCAAGACCAAACTTTCTTCCTTCTCGGGCAATCTTTGCCGCCCAGTATTTTGCCTTTGCGTCCTCGTTTTTAGGAATGAATACGTGTGCTTCCTCAATTATGACAAAGACAGGCGTGTTGAATCTGTAATTTTTCCTTGATTTTGCTTTTCCACCCTTTGCGTTGACAGCTGCCTTTCTATCGGCTAAAAGTTCCTGTAAGTAATAGGCAAGTGCAACGTTTGCCTGCTTGTCTGTAAATTCTGATACGTTTAGAATATTCAATCTGCCTTCTTTGATAAGAGCAACTGGATTTGACATGTCAGGGTCTAAAATCTCTGACGTTCTGTGTCTAGCATCGTCAATCTTGTCTTGAACCCTGTCAGCAGAATGCCTGTCTTCTTTTCTGTCAGGATTAGCACCAACGTACTGAACTTGAGAGTCTAATGCTTCCCAGAAATTTGCTGACTCCTTTACTTCAGGCGTAAATGCGAGGCGCAAAACTCTTTGTTGTATATCAGCGCCTTCTCTAATTTCTAATACATCTGAAAGTGTATCCGCCTCTAACAGTCTGGGATTAATTTTAGCGTCAATGACATTCATTTTTGGAAAATCAAGACCAGAATAATCATTGTGATAATCAAATATGATTACAGTTCCGTCAAGATTTGCAATTTGCTTTGCAAGCAGTGTTACCAAGTTGCTTTTTCCCATTCCTGTCATTGCAAGAATTCCAAGGTGTCGTGAAACTATCTTGTTAAGATTAATCAGTGAATTTATTTCGGGATTTCTCAGAAGGCTACCGATTTTTATCCATTCTTTATTTTCCGGTCCAAAGATTTGGCCAAGATCATCTTTTGTTGCCTTAACAATTTCAGTTCCTGGGATTGGTGGTATAGCAGGAAGTATTGCTTTGCCCTTTTGCAGTGATTCTAGAAATCCCAGAATCCTAATCATTGCGGTGTGGCTTTTATCACGTTTGTTGAGTGCTGCAACTTCAATGCTTTCTAAAGTCTCATCGTAATTGTTCACATCACCTAGTGCAGCACTGGATACAACTGATTTTTCAACCAGACCAACAATCTTTCCTTCTTTTGAATTTATGATAACGTATTCCCCTATTGGCAGTGATCTGGATGTTTGTGCGGTTACTACTGTTGGCTTTGATTCGCCAATAACGAATCCCAATGTCATCCTAAAATCTCCCTCGAGCCGATTTCGTTTGACAGTCCATGAATGCTAGCAAGCTTTGCCAAATCTTTGTTTGAAATCTTACAGTTGTTATGAGCAAGCTTTAGTGCGTATGGATATCCACCAACACTGTTTTTTAGAATTTTGTTTAAAATTAATTCAAAGTCATTATCAGCATATCCAGAGCCCAGAAGTTCAATCTTGATCAATGGTAACGATTCTGCTAATCTGGCGAAAACTGAAGAAATAGTCATATCTCTCCCAAATTTTGAGTCCTCGTGAATCTTACTAAATCCTGGAGAAATTGTTGCATGATTGTAATAGAAGATGTCACCCGCTATCGCACCTAGATTTTCAAACTGTTTCTTGGTGTTGGATGTTTTTGAGATAAAAACAACATTGTTCTTTTTTGTAATTGTATTCACGAGTGAATCTGATAGTGATTTCTGTCTTGTTAGAAATTGGGAATAAAGCGACCCATCCATTAGCACCAAATCAGCATTGTCAACCGATTGCTGGCATGCATCAATCTCCATCTTGCTTGCAAGGGAAGCAAGTTCTGGGCTTGAATCAAGGCCATGTTTGTGCAAATCTACTAGAATTTCACCATCTGACTTGACAGAAACTGCAGTTACTGCCCATAATTCAGCACCCTGAAACTTTGTACTGTTGAAGCTGCTATCAATGCCGGCAGCGGCAACATCCTGTTTTGTAGGCGAGAATTCAACCCAATTTGATTTGGCTTGTTTGATTATACGCTCAAATTCTGGACCTTTTAAAATTGACAGTGTTTCATCGCGTTTTTTGATTGCATCCTTGAGAACACTGTTCAACATACGGCAAGATCAGTTTCATTGAATATGAATATTGGGGTGTGAAATTAACTGATTTCTACTCCGCTACAAATCATCAGGTAATATCAAAATAACCTATTAATAAAATTACAAATAATTGCCTACATCTCAGAGTTTAATTATAATCACAATTGCATTTTATCGATTTGAAAAGAATTGGTCTGTTGGGCTGTGGTGTAATAGGAACACAGATAGCGCTTGCAATTGACTCTGGAAAAATTCCTGCCACACTTACGCATGTATATGATATCAAAAGATCACAGGCTGATAGCCTAGTTTCAAAGTTAAAGAAAAAGCCTGAAATTGTTGCCAACTCACACCTGCTTTCTTCAAACCCCATTGATTTGGTAGTTGAGGCTGCATCACAAGATGCCGTACGAAAGGATGCTGTAAGCATACTTCAGAATAAAAAAGACTTGATGATAATGTCTGCAGGTGCCTTGCTGGACGAGTCAGTCTTTGAGGTAATATCAGATGCTTGCAAGGATTTTGGTAAGACTGTATACCTTCCAACTGGTGCAATTGCTGGTCTTGATGCATTAAAGGCAGCAAAAGATGAACTAGAGTCAGTATCTCTTGTTACTACAAAAAACCCAGCGTCACTCAAAGGCGCTCCCTTCTTTGATAGTTCTGATATTAATCCTGACAAAATTTCCAAACCAACTGTTCTTTTCGATGGTACAGCAAAGGATGCGGTATCCCTATTTCCTAAAAATGTTAACGTAGCGGCGCTTCTGAGTCTCGTTGGTTTAGGTAGTAAGAAAACAAGCGTGAGAATTGTAGCAGATCCTAATACAAACAAAAACACGCATCAAATTAATGCAAATGGAAAGTTTGGTAATCTTTCTTTTACTATTGAAAATATACCAGATTCTACAAATCCGAAAACAAGTAGGCTTGCAACTCTCTCTGCTATAGAGCTTGTAAGGCAGATTTGCACCAAAGAGGTTCAGATAGGAACGTAGGTGGCAAAATTTGCCAACTAAATTAATTTTGAAGACAAATTTGAACTATACATTATCCTTTAAATGATTACACAAAGTCTATTTTTTGGTCATGTTAAAGAATGAGGTTCTTAAGCTAAAGAAGGAAAAGGATATTGTCATCTTGGCACATAACTATCAGGTGCCTGAAGTCCAAGATGTGGCTGATTATGTGGGAGATTCACTTGGTCTGTCAAGGCTGGCAGCTAAAGTGAAACAAAAAACAATCCTTTTTTGTGGTGTACATTTTATGGCCGAGACAGCAGCTATTGTGAGTCCTGACAAAAGAGTTTTGATTCCAGATCTGGAAGCAGGATGCTCATTATCAGATTCTATTAATGTTGACCAACTAAAAAAGTGGAAAAAAGAACACTCTGGTGCAATTACAGTCGGTTATGTTAACACAACAGCTGAAATAAAAGCAGAGCTTGATTATTGTTGTACGTCTTCAAACGCTGTCAACGTTGTTAATGCAATTCCTAAAGAAAAAGAAGTTTTGTTCTTGCCTGACATGTTTTTGGGTTCTTATGTTTCAAAGATGACCGGCAGAAAGAATATGCAGATCTGGGCTGGTGAATGCCACGTTCATGCTGGAATAACTCCTGCAGATGTTGAAAAAAAATTAGCTGAATTAAAAAACGCTGAGTTTGTCATTCATCCTGAATGTAGTTGCACTACTCCAATGATGTATGATATTGCTGCAGGCAGCTACAAAAATCACCAAGTTCAGATTCTCTCAACTGAGGGCATGATGAACCATGTTTCAAAGTCTGATTCGCAACAGTTTGTTGTGGCAACAGAAACCGGAATACTGTATAGGATGAAACAACAAAATCCTGAAAAAACATTCATTCCCGCTTCAGAAAATGCAGAATGTGAGTATATGAAAATGATAACACTTGACAAAGTGTATCGTTCTCTATATGATGAAAAATATGAAGTTAAAGTACCAAAAAAGATTGCTGACAAAGCTAGTTTAGCAATTGAAAGAATGCTTTCAATAAGCTGAAAAATTATTCAACTATCTACTTGAATTAGAGATTACCTCAAGACTAAGATCCAGTCCTGTAACCGAGTTTGTGATGGAACCAACTGATATCATGTCAACTCCAGTTCTTGCATATGCAATTATGTTTTTAGAAGAAATTCCACCTGATGCTTCCAGTTTTACTTTATTGCGCAACTTTTTCTTACGTAATGCTGCAATGGTTCTTTTAATTTCCGTTGGCGTAAAATTGTCAAGCATGATTATTGATACACCCATTTTAGCGGCAAGCAAAGCATCTTTTTGATTTTCTACTTCTACTTCTACACACTTTCGTTTTTTTTGTGCTTGCTTGATAATATCTTCCATCGAATTACATAAAACAAGATGATTATCTTTTATCATGATCATTTCATCGAGGGCCATACGATGTTTGTGTCCTCCTCCAATTTTCACTGCCTCCTTATCAAAAATTCTGAGACCAGGCGCTGTTTTTCTTGTTGAGTATAGGTTTGTCTTTTTGCTTACCTTTCTGATTTTTGATACTAGAAAACTAGTTTGAGTTGCAATTCCGCTCATCCTTGATAGTAGATTTAATGCAGTTCTTTCACAGGATAGAACTGATTGTGCATTACCTGATACTTGTAAAATTTTTTGATTTGGTTTTACTTTAGCACCATCTTTAACAAATGCTTTAACATTACAGCCCTTTAGCTGAAATAGGTTCTTTGCAAATTTAATACCAGCAATTACACCCTGTTGCCTTGAAATAATTTTAGCTGCAATTTTCTTTTTTGTAAGTAATGCGCTAGTAATATCTCCTCTTCGTATATCTTCAGAAAGAAATCGGAGTAATTGTTTTTTTGGACCTGTGTCCAACTTAAGTTACCTTTAGCGCATATTTTCCCTTTACAGTAATTCCTAGTGTTTTGGCAATTTTGGATTCAGTAGGATTACCGATTAGAACTATTCCTTGCCAGTCAGGTGTAAGGTCAGAAGACTTGCATGCTGGACACACTTTACCTATTGTAACAAATTTACATTTTCTACATGCCATCTCTTTTGCCATATTATTTTCCTTTTGCTGCTATTTTTTCTTCTTTTTTGTCAGGAGCATCAATTTTTTCAAGTTCTTCTTTAATCCATTCATCTGCACCTAAAAATGGTTGTCTACATGTAATTCCTATCTTTCCCATCGTCGCAGCTTTTCCAAGTGATACTGCAGTAATTCTTGCTCGTATTGTAGAACTAACCTTTAGTGTTCTACCACTTTGATTTGCAAGTATAACTCCAGACGCAACGTCACTTTTTAGATAATCATCCATTACTTGAGATAAGTGAAGTAATGCATCAGCAGGACCAATTCGAACGAATGCCCCAAAGTCAGTAATGTCTACTATCTCACCATGCACAACCTCTTGTAATTGTGGAAAGAATGTTAATGCATCAAATGTAACTCGGTGAAACGTACCACCATTACCAGCAATTATCTTTCCCATCGGGTTAACTGTAGCATCAAGTATAATGATGATATATCCCAAAGTAGGACTAACCATACTTTCATATTTTGATTTAAGTATGTTAATGGCTGCCTTTTTGATTGATGTGCCAAATAGAGTTGGGGGTATCCTAACAATATCCTCTTGCGTAGAAACAGAATACAACTTTGAGATATTTCATAATTTGCAATTTATGAACGTTTGGTAAAATCCCCTTCAATTTGTTTACAAAAGGGTTTTTTGCAAAAATAAATCAAGAACTAATGTTATTCCAAGCTAAACTAACTTATCTTTAAATAAAGTAGCAAAGAATTCTGCGCTATGGTTGGCATTGACGATGTATTGAACAAATTAACAACCGTGATTGATCCTGACCTCAAAAAGGACATAGTATCAATGGGAATGATTAAGGATCTTGAGCTTAATTCTGGTAACTTAAAGTTTACACTTGAGCTTACTACACCTGCATGCCCATTTAATGAAGAGATTGAACAAGATGTCAGGAAGGCAATAGATGAACTTGATGGAATTGACAAGTTTGACATGAATGTAACTGCAAAGGTAATGGAGGGTAGATCATTAGATGCAGACGAATCTATGAAGACTGTAAAAAACATAATTGCTGTTGCAAGTGGAAAAGGTGGTGTTGGTAAATCCACTGTTGCATTAAATCTGGCTTTAGCGCTTTCAAAGACAGGAGCTAAAGTTGGTTTGTTAGACGCTGATGTCTATGGCCCAAGCATTCCTTTGATGCTTGGTATGAATAAGGCATCAATGCAAGTAGAAGATAACAAGCTACAGCCTGCAGAATCAAACGGCCTCAAGGTTGTATCTTTTGGTTTTTTTGGAGAACAGCAGCACCAGGCTGCAATTTACCGAGGACCTATAATCTCTGGAATTGTAAAACAATTTTTAGTTGATACTAACTGGTCTGATTTGGATTATCTGATTGTAGACTTACCACCAGGTACCGGTGACATACCTTTGACATTAGCTCAAACAATTCCAATTACAGGAATCCTTGTTGTCACAACTCCTCAAGATGTTGCCAGCAGTGTAGCTGTAAAAGCAATTGGAATGTTTGACAAGCTTAATGTTCCATTACTGGGCGTTGTTGAAAATATGAGTTACTTTGAATGTTCAAAATGTAGTGAAATACATTACATATTTGGAAAGGGTGGTGCCCAAAAAATTAGTGAGAAACATAACATTCCATTCCTTGGAGAGATCCCACTTAATTCTGGAATTATGGAAGGCTCTGATTTGGGTAAACCTGTTATGATTACACAGCCCAATTCACCAAGTGCGAAGGCATTTACTGTAGCTGCAAAAAATGTTGCTGCCCAATGTAGTATTGTTGCCGCAAAACTTCAAGAAGAGATGCAGGCAGAAGCAACTCCATCAACTACTTAGAATTTCTTGAAACTTCCTGAAAATCTTCGTGACCAACTGAAGATACCATTAGGAGATTTAATCAAAGAAGAAAATGTAAACAAGGAAAATATACTAACCAAGATCGGTTCAGAACCAATCGTGATCACAGTTGGCGATAGGACAACCGAAAATATGATCAACTTGGGCATTATGCCACAAATTCAAATAGTAGACGGTCTTGAAAAACGCAATCAGCGACTAGTTCCTAAAGATGATACAATAAACACGAATCTTTCTTGCAAAAATCCACCCGGTGAAATAACCGAAGAAAGCACGCAAGTTATTCAAAAAGCATTTTCATGTGAATCACCAGTTAGAATTACTGTAGATGGAGAAGAAGATCTTCTTGTTTTACCCGCATGCATCTTTGCGCCTGAAAATTCTGTCGTGATGTATGGTCAGCCAAATGAGGGTTTAGTAATTGTCCACATTACGCCTGACATACAGGCGAAGGTTCAAAAAATACTTGATGTAATGAACTAGGGGTATGATGAGACGGTGGCTGTATGATTCGTGATTACACTACTAAAACTCTGACCCTACTTTGTAAAGGTAAACCAAGATCAAAACAACAATTGACATTGTGTGATAAACTAGCATTCTGACATTAGACTATGTGAAATTAGATCCTGACCTTAGGCTTAGAATTTATGAAAAGGTTGGAATTTATGCTGACCGCTTTTCTATTTCAGAGCCAAAAGTACTTCTTACTACCCGTGAGGTTCTTGATATGCCAAAGGAGATGACAGAAGGCGGACGTACTTCAGCCTACAAATATTTAGGTCTATCATACAATAATCAAAGTCTCATATTCATAAATATCAGGAAAATTTCTAATGAGAAGGATCTAGAGAATACGATCGTGCATGAATTAATCCATCAGAGGTTTCCATATCTAAGTCATGGAAAGAGGTTTAACAAACTAGTCAGGCAAGGCTTGCGCGGAAAGAAGTTTTTGCCATATCAAAAAAGAAAATGAATTAACTAAAAATTTTTGCTTTATGATTTATATTCACGACAATTTCGTTTTTCAATTATAAGATGACAATTAAAGGTGAAATAGATAGTGTCGATCATTGATGAACTACCATTAGAGGTTCTCTTGCCGGTTATCGCTGCAATCGCCTCATTCTCAGTTGCTGCGATATATACTGGATGGGTTGCAAAACAGAAACCAGGCACAAAAGAAATGCTTGAAATCTCTGAAGCTGTACGTCAAGGCGCTGCTGCGTTTCTTAAGCGTGAAATGAAAATTATTGTTCCAATAGCAATTGGATTAGCTGTAATCATCGGGTTCTTTATTGGTGAATCAAATGGAATTGCATTTGCGGTCGGTGCAACATTATCTGCGGTTGCTGGATTTATCTCTCTAAAAGTTACTGTAAAAGCAGCTGTTAGGGCAGCCAATGCAACAAGTTCTGGATTAGGCAAAACATTTGCAATCGCTTTTAGAGGTGGTGCAACTGTCGGTCTTGTAGTTCCAGCTATGGCATTGGTTGCTACGGCTTTACTGTATATGATATTCCCAAACCCAATTACTATTGCCGGTGTTGGAATTGGTGCAAGCCTAATAGCATTATTCATTAGAATTGGTGGTGGAATATTTACAAAAGCTGCAGATATGGGTGCAGATTTGGTCGGTAAAGTCGAAGCCAATATTCCAGAAGATGATCCACGTAATCCTGCTACAATTGCAGATAATGTAGGTGATAATGTTGGTGACGCTGCAGGAATGGGGTCTGATGTTTACGAATCTTACATTGTAACTATTTTGGCATCATTACTAATTGCGGCACTAATCGGCTCGCCTGAAAACTTTGCATATCCTATATTGATTGGTGCATCTGGATTAATCGCCTCAATTATTGGCACTGCCACAATTGGCACAAGAAAGATTACAGACGTCATGAAACCTCTCAACGTCTCATTTTATGTTACAGCAGCAATTGCAATCGCATTAAACTTTGTATTTACATACATAATTCTAGGTACAAGTCCAATTGCATATGCGTTATTTGGCGCTACTGTGATAGGTGTAATTCTTGTTCCTGTCATTCAAAAGATCACAGATTATTATACAAATTATAAATTCAAACCAGTTAGAGAAATCTCAGAATCTGCAAAGTGGGGTTATGCATCACTCACACTAATGGGAATCATAAAGGGATTACAATCAACTGGACCATTTATGATTGCACTAGTTACAGCAATAATCATATCATTTGCTATGTGTTCTTCAGCAGCACCTGAAGGCTCTGACCCATTACTTTATGGAATATTTGGAACATCACTTACCGCTATGGCAATGTTAAGTCTTGCAGGAATTGTTCTTGCTATTGATGCGTTTGGCCCAATTGCAGATAACGCAGGTGGAATTGTAGAAATGACTGGAATGGGCGAAGATAATCGTAAAATCACAGATGAAATTGATGCTGTTGGAAACACTACAAAGGCAGTGACCAAGGGCTTTGCAATTGCAAGTGCTGCATTAGCAGCATTAGCAATGATTCAGGCATTTCAATTTGAAGCCACACATTATTTTAGCGAAATGGTCATTGATTTTGGTCTATCAAACCCTGCAGTAATTGTGGGTCTACTTGTTGGAGGATTAATTCCATTCATTATAACTGGTCAATTAATTAGCGGTGTTGAAATGGCTGCAAAGAGAATGGTGGATGAAGTACGAAGACAATTCAAAAATGATTCTGGAATACTTGCCGGAACATCAAAACCTGATTATGCAAAATGTGTTGATGTAGCTACTGTTGCCTCGTTAGGCGAACTTTGGAAATCAGCATCGATTGCTGTGGCAGCACCAATTATTGTTGGTGTATTATTAGGACCAGCTGCAGTTGCAGGTCTACTTATGGGTGCTGTAGTCACTGGAATATGCCTTGCATATCACTTGGCAAATACTGGTGGTGCATGGGATAACGCTAAAAAACTCATTGAGATGAAGGGCGAAAAAGGTTCTGAAGAGCATAAAGTTTCAGTTGTAGGAGATATTATCGGTGACCCTTACAAAGATACTGCAGGTCCAGCATTAAACACTGTAATTAAACTACTTAACACAATTGCAATAGTCTTTGTTCCTGTTTTCTTTGCGGTAATCATACTTTAGAATTTTAGTTATTTTACAACTCTGGTAGTATCAAGTTCGTCAATTTGCGCTATAATTGCTTTATGCAACGTATCCTTATGTTCATCGCAAAATTTGAAAAATCCATCTTTAGTCTCAAAACAACCACAAATCCATTCTGTGCCCTTTTCGCCTTCAATTGTTAAGCGGTAATAGTCTGTTTTTTCTGACATGGTTTATGTAAAAATAGGGAACCAATAAAGTTTAAAAAAAAATTTAAAGCAAAAATGGGTTTTATGGACATCCTTCCATTTTTTGAATGAAGAATCCCTTTTCCTTGATCTCATTTTCAACTGGTTCTGGAGCACCTTGTGTGTGACAAAATTGGCATTCTTCACCTGTAACTTTAGCATCTCCCTCACCGATTGTTTCAAGCCACTGTTTAGCATATTCAATTGCCTTATCATGATCTTGTACGTTTGTTATCACATCAAAGTGCATGGTATGACCATCTTTGGCTTTAACATAAGTGTCGTAGACATGTATATCCATTGTCATAATAATGCATAAAATTAGGGAGTATTTAATTTAAGCAATTAATTCCTATGAAAAAAAATATAGCTGCTATCATTAGAGGACTGGAGAGCATAACAATAGAACTTGATGATACCAATTCTCCTAAAACTTGTGCAAGTTTTATAAAATCACTGCCATTTTCAGTCAGTGCGCATATTTGGGGTGAGGAGATCTATACTGATGAATCACCGATTACTCAACCTGAAGAAAATGCAAAAGATTTGGTTAGTCTTAACGACATTGCATACTGGCCAAATGGAAAAGCAATATGCATCTTTTTTGGCCCAACACCAATCGGTAAAAAAGGAGAGATAAAACCATATTCACCTGTAAACATTATAGGCAAAATAATAAATCCTGATAAAACTATACTTTCTAAGATAAATGAAGGTATGAAAATTACTTTTGATAGAATTTAATTTTGCTTTATTAGGATTTGAATTATTTCTGAATCTAGAAGATACGCCTTCATCTCCTTTGTTAACCCTGAATAAATAATCCACGGTATAGGATTTCCTTTCATGAATTTTATATCAGTGTTAGACGGTGATGGTAGTGATTTTGGGTGTGAATGAAATATTCCAACAACATCAAGACCCTTTTCTTCTGCCATTTTGTATCCCTCCAATAACTGTTCATTAGAAACTGTAAAATTAATTTCTGACTTTTCTATATTTTCAGTAAGAAATATCTCAGTTGCCTCCCATATTTTTTCATCCTTGTTTCCTAATAGTATGGCACAAGCTTCATACGGATTCTGTTCATTTGCATGTAATTCTAAATTTTTTCTTAATGATTCAGATATTTTTATTATTTTTTCCAATCTAACCTACATTTATGAAGCCTATCATCCAAGGATGTACAACACACATGTATTCATGTGCACCCAATGCAAGGTTTGCTGTGTCTACTTGGAATGTATTACCTGGGTCCATTACTCCAGAATCAAATGTTTGGCCAAAATCAATTGAACTTGTTACCGTATGCATAACTTCATCTTCGTTATTCCATAGAACAATTGTTCCTTTTGTAACTGAGATGTCTTGTGGGTCATAGAATATTTGCCCTTCCACATTACTATCTGCACCAACAGGAATATTGACATATTTTGTTACTGGTCCCCTCGGCTCTTCAGTTACAAACGTAGCTATCATCCAAGGATGTACAATACACATGTATTCGTATGCGCCCAATGCAAGGTTTGCTGTGTCTAACTGGAATGTGCTACCAGGATCCATTATTCCAGAATCAAACGTTTCACCAAAATCAAGTGAACTTGTTACCGTATGCATAACTTCATCTTCATTAGTCCATTCAATTACGTACCCTTTCTCTACAAGGGCATTATCCGGTTGGTAATCAGGATTTCCCTGTTCTGCTGATCCAACTAAGACTGTTATTGCAAATATTTGGCTAGAAGGTTCTACCACATCAACAATTTCTTCGGCAGCGTCTTCAATAACATCTGATATTAGGTATTCACTAGGACCAAACACACCAAATGCAAAAAATGTTGTTATACCAATACATATTGCTAGCGTGATGATAATTCCAACTGGTCTAACATATTGTGGCATCTTCATTGCCATATATGGTATGAGAATAGCTGGTACTGCGATTAGAATTAATATTCCTGAAATGGTTGGCAATGTAGTACTAGTGGATCCGATAAAGCCTGCTGCACCAAATGCTAAAACTATGGAGACTATAACAAGAACTGTGGCTTTTGTCCTGGTGGAAGTTGAAACTCCACCATCTAAGATTCCAGCACTCAAGAAGATTAATCCAATAAAGAATAGTAGACCGGTGAGCGCATGCATTCCATCAATGAATGTGTGCGCTATTCCTGAATATGATGTAACTAGTCCTGCCATTCCAATCGCGGTAAGTCCACCACCGGGCATGACTAATTCCCAATTACTCATTCACGCTTATTGGAAAATGTTAGATAATTAATCGTTTTGCAAAAAACTGATCTATCCGATTAAATTAAATCTCGTGTTGTTTCGTTAATAATAATTGGGATTCAAAGAAATATTTGAGGTTTCAAAACCTCGAATCATAATTTTACTGGTTATAACAGCCGTTACCTCTATGTATGCTGGAAGTAAATTTGTAGGTCCAGAACTAGGTGGTTATGATATATTTCATATTATAATTGCAGGCGCTCTTGCTTCTGCTGGATCTAGTGCACTCAACCATTTTTACGACAGAGATATAGATTCAAAAATGGAGCGAACAAGTAAAAGACCAATACCATCTGGCAGAATACATTCAAGAACGGTTCTAATCTATGGACTTAGTGTAAGCATTGTTTCTGTTGTTTATGCTGCATTTACTCTGAATTATGTATGCACTTTCTTTATTGCATTGGGCATATTCTTTTACGTTATAATATACACGGTATGGCTTAAACGTCGAAATCCTTCTAACATTGTAATAGGTGGATTTGCGGGAAGCGCTGCATCCATGGCAGGTTGGGCTGGAGCTACTGGTTCAATTGACATATTGGGATTTTTGATCGGATTTTTGGTTTTTGTATGGACACCTTCCCATTTTTGGTGTCTTGCCATGAAGATTCGCGATGATTATGCTGAAGCAAATGTACCAATGTTACCAGTATTGATTGGTATGGAAAGAACGTCAAAATACATTCTTGCAAATACCATAATATTGATTCCATACTCATTGATGTTATACGCATTTGGTATGGGAATTATCTATACCATAATTGCTGCAGTTGCGGGTGGTTTGATGTTACTATATCATTATAAGTTAACACAGACCCCAACATCAGATTTTGCGTGGAAGGCGTACAAGGTTACTGCCCCTTATCTTACAATCATCTTTATAGGAATTGCACTGGATGCAGCTTTTCACTTTAGATTTTAACTAGTATCATTTTCCATGTTAGGGAAACTAGATTCATAGTCTTTTTCAATCATTTTTTTATTGGAATTTTCAATTTCATCTTCTTCTTCTTGGTTAGACACAATTTCTATTCTTCGTGTATCCTTAGTGATCCAACTTACAGTGATCAATCCCATAATCTCCAAATCGAGAAGTATTTTATTAAAAAATCCCTCTGATATAACATACCCATCACTTGTAAGTTTCTTAGAGAGAACTTTATCAGTGATAGTGGTAGACTCTTCTATTTTTTCTAGTACTAAACTCTTATATTTTGTGGTCATTTCTACCCATAAAATATTTTATCTGTTGACTTTGGAATAATTTTTGATACTTCATCCTTAATAGAACTATACCATTGTTCAACATCCTTTGTTATTGACGGTTTAACCCTTTTCAATCCTTCTGCAAAGTCATTACTACTTATCTTTGCATGATTATTTTGCATCGCGTTGACAGCTGCCTCTCTACATAGAGATTCTATGTCAGCACCACTATAGTTTTGAGTGGCTACAGCAATCTCATTCAAGTCAACATCACTTACTAGCGGCATTTGTTTAGTTAATATTCTTATTATCTCTAATCTACTCTTCTCATCCGGTGCTTCAATATACAATACAATGTCAAGTCTACCAGGGCGAAGCATTGAGTTATCAACTAAATCTGGTCTACTTGTAATCCCAACAACACCAATCTTTGCGGCTCCACTTTCTTCCATTTCAGTTAAAATTTGAGTTAATATGGTATCATTTTGTCTTCCCTCTTCTGCAGTTTTAAATTTTACAAGTGAATCCATTTCATCGAAAATTATTATACATGGTGCAGAGGATCTTGCTTTTCGGAAAATTTCTCTAATAGCTTTTTCTGATTCTCCAACCCATTTTGATAAAATATCTTGACCTCTAACCAAAATCATATTTGTGCCACATTCTGCTGCGAGTGCTCTAGCAAGAAGTGTTTTACCACACCCAGGTGGTCCATATAGCAAAACTCCCTTTGGTGGTCTTATTCCCATTTTTGAAAACTTGTTTGGATTGTTAATAGATGTAATAATATTATCTTCTAACACCTTTTTAGCATATGATAAACCACCTACATCCTTCCACAAAATTTTTGCACGTTCAACATAAAACTCTCGCATTGCTGTAGGAACTATTTCGTGCATTGCATCAGAAATATCACATAACTGTATTTCCATTGACTGTAATATTTTAGATGGTATACGCTTAGTCTCCAAATCTATTTTTGGAAGATAACGCCTAATAGCTTTGATAGCACTTTCTCTACACAGTGATTTGATATCTGCGCCAGTGTATCCGTGAAGCTCAGATGCCAGTTTCTTTAAATCAACATCTTTTCCAATTGGCATGCCACGTGTGTGTATCTGTAATATCTCTATACGGCCATCAATATTGGGAACTGAAATCTCTATTTCTCTATCAAATCTTCCAGGTCTTCGTAACGCTGGGTCTACACTATCAGGTCTGTTTGTTGCACCAAGCACAACAACATTCCCTCTATCTGTTAAACCATCCATCAAAGCTAAAAGCTGTGCAACTACTCGTTTTTCAACATCACCAAAAACTTCTTCCCTCTTCGGTGCAATGGCGTCAATCTCATCTATAAAGATAATACTAGGTGAGTTATCTTTTGCCTCTTTGAAGATCTCTCTAAGCCTAGCTTCTGTTTCACCATAATACTTATTCATGATTTCTGGTCCATTGATTGAATACATGTTAGCTTCTGATTCTGTTGCAAGTACTTTTGCTAACAGAGTCTTACCACACCCAGGCGGTCCATACAACAAAACTCCACTATGTGGTTCTACACCTAACCTGCTGAAAAGTTCAGGATGTTTTAAAGGAAGTTCAACAATTTCACGCATAGACTTTATCACAGTTCGAAGACCACCCACTTCTTCGTAAGTAATGTGAATTTTTCTGTCAGACGGTGTCTCATCAAGTATTGTTAGGTTGGATGAACGATTAATTTTCACAACCCCTTTAGGTGTTAGTTTACTTATCTTAAACTCCATCGAGTTTCCCAATATCATTACTGAAATTTCATCGTCATCAGACAATGGCAACCCCTTTAATCTATTTTTAACAAAATCTGTAAATTCTTTATCAACAGTAACAACATCATTTATTGGCATAAGAACGACTGTCTTTGCAGTTTTTGTTTCAACTTTTTTGACTTGAACAGCATCATTAAGTGATACTCCAACATTCTTTCTCATTTGACCGTCTATATTGATAATATCTGGATTCTTTTCATCTTCATCTACAGGCCAAACAATTGCACTACTTGTTTTTTTCCCAACTATCTCAATAACATCACCAGGCGCAACATGGAGGTAATCCATTGCATCAGGGCTAATTCTAGCCCTCTTTTTGCCAATGTCCCTCTGCTTTGATTCATCAACTTGCAAATGCAATGATTCTTCTTTGTGTGGCATGTGTATTCCTATTTCATATCTACCGACATTCTACTCATGGTTAATACTTCAATTTGACTGACACCATCGACGCTTCTAACTGTATTTTCTAATAAATCCATTTGACCTTCTTTATCGCCTAAGACAAACTCTACTTTCAGATAATACAGACCAAAAGCAAGTGGCTCCTTTTCATAATTTCTAATCTGAATGTCACTACTTAGAGTTCCTTTTATAGTATCAATTAGTTTAGACAAATCTATTTCTGTTCCAGTTGGAAGAATTTTTACAATTAAAAGTATTTGTGCCATTTTCTAAGGTCCCTGAAAGTTACAAGATGAGCAAGTGTAATTTGCTACAGATTGCCTACAACTTTCACATCTCCAAATTAGATCCCCATTTTCACAGTTTGGGCACTGAAATTTTACACATTTATCATTTGGCATGATAAATCTGTGACAGCAACTGCAAGTAGGTAATTCAATATTTGATGACATTATAAAACCTGATTTTTGCGTACTGAATTTATACCTTGGCTTGATTTATGTGATACTAACTAGTTAACAAGCGTCTCAGTTCTGAACTCATGATATTTTGAGCTGCGCTCAAAGATTTACGTATGCCAAGCAATTTTACAATAGACGATGTATGAAAATCAAAATCGTCCTTGTCAGAAATTTCATCTACCATTTCAGGTGTGATCGTATCAAAAAGACTGTCAATAGTTTTATTGTCAATCCTTTCTAGAATTTTTCTTGAAATACGCTGTTTTTCGAACTCCTTACCAAATTTATCCTTCCAAGATTTTTGATATTGCTTAAGTTGAGAAAAATCATTTGTCTCCAAGCATTTTACAATTGTGTTACCTGCAATTATTCCGCCCATTCCACAAGAAAAAATTCCACCAGCAGTAGTTGGTTTTGTCTGTCCTGCTGCATCACCAGCTATAACTCTATCTAGTGAAGCAAATTCCTTGATTGGGCCTTTAATCCAAATTGGTGCAAAAATTTTCCTAATTGTTGAGTGTTTTCCCTTACTTTTTAGGAATTCTTCAATTGTGTTAGATACATTAATTTCTCTTCCGGCAACACCAACCTTACCAATTCCATTACCCGATGGAATTACCCAAGCAAAGAAGCCAGGATATTTTATCTGATCAAAATATACCTCAACTTGACCATCTAAAATCCAGTCAGCATATACTTCATACTGTGCAGATAACAACACGCCATCTCTGTCGTTATTTATCAGTGCGCTAACTCCTCTACAGTCGACCAGAATCTTACAGTTAAAGTCGCCAACTGAAGTTCTGACAATATCTTTATTTTTTTCTTTAAAGCTTGCCTTAACCATAATCTCAGCCCCAGATTGCTGAGCTTGTTTTGCAGCCTGCTTGTCAAGCTCTCTTCTGTTAATTGCAATAATTTCCTGATTTTTTGTATTCATTGTGATCTTTTTTCTGCTTGGAGAAAAAATCTGTGCAGTATTGATCATACAATCAAATGTTTTTTGTGACGGCTCAATTCCCAAATCACGGAGGGCAGATTTACTCACAAGACCACCACAGTGATCAGGCGTCCCAACCTCAAATCCCTCTTCCAAAACCAAAACAGAATATCCTTTTTTTGCTATTTCTCTGGCAGCTAATAACCCAGAAATACTGCCGCCAGCTACTATGACATCATATTTTTTCATATCTACCCCAAATTCGTGTAATACAATTAATGTTTCGAATAAATTGCAAAGTTTTTCATAATCCATCATTATTGTATTGGTATGGTAGGCATAAAACAGGTAATTGTTGTTAGGACTGATCTTGATATGGGTAAGGGAAAGATTGCAGCCCAAGTTGGTCATGCTTGTGTATTAGGCGCAGAGCATGTAAGAAAATCCAATCCTGAATGGTTTTCTCAATGGTGGGAAGGACAGGAAAAAATTGTACTGAAGGTTTCAAGTCTGAAAGAACTTGAGCAAGTTAAACAGGGTGCAATTGAACTTGATCTTCCTTGGTCTGAAGTCACTGATGCAGGTCACACGCAGATTTCTCCTGGAACTACAACTTGTATATCTCTAGGTCCTGCACCTGAAGAAAAAATTGATAAGATTACTGGAGATTTGAAACTGCTGTGATACTTTTTCACATTTATTGGAATGAGATATAACATGGCAGTGTAAATTTTTACTGTGAAAACAAAAACAAAAGGAATACTTTTTTTTGCGGTTGTTGCAGGAATTATGCTAACTTCTGGTGTTACTATTGCAATTCCCGCTGCATTTTTTGGGGATCCAAATGAAGTAGACACACAAATTATTGCTGATGTAGGAACTGGAATCCCTCTTGATAATTATCCACCTGATCAACAGGATCAATATTGTGGTACAGGCGAAGCTATGTCGAACAGGTATGTTAAGGAATACAAGATACCTACAGCATGCACACAGCCGCTTGCCATAACAACAGACCCAGATGGAACTGTTTGGTTTGCACAAACAAATAGTGGTAACTTGGCAAAGTTTGATCCGCTAACGGAAAAGTTTACCGAATTTGACAATCCAGTTTGGGATGATTATTTTCAAGCCCTTAGTGAATCAGTAGGTGAAAAAATACCAGCACGTTCTATGATGTGGGGTATTGATTACTCTTCTGACGGTTCGATATGGTACACTGATGGTTATCATGACGCGTTATGGAAATTCTCAATATCTGACGAGTCGTATGACAGACTCCAATATCCTAATCCAGAAGACACTGAGGGTGTTTTTCCCCAAAAATTAACTGTTGACGGTTCAAGAATAATTGTTAATGATCTGCTTGGCAGTAGAATATCTTTTTTTGAGTTTGCCCAAGTAGGTCAGGAGATTCGAACTTTTGCAATACCATCTCCTTTGGAAAATTCCATTACCAGTGACTTTACAATTGATTCTGAAGATAACGTCTGGTACACAACTTGGATACCAGATGAAACTGGCATACTCGTAAAGTTTGATTATCCTTCATATGAAATAGCACAGGCAGAATCCAGTCCTGAATGGTTTTCTCAGGGTCTTCTTCTACAGAGGTTTATAGAATTTTATCAGTTTCCTCCTGAAATGAATACTCCAAACGGTATTACGGTTGGGCCGAATCAAAAGATTTGGATATCTGATACCTCAGGTAACTTTTTTTTCAGCTTTGATCCTGAAACAGAGGAATTTACAAAATATGTTACTTCAATTCCACATGCGGATTCTTATGGTAACCTGAAACTTCCGACATATTCATCCAATCCGTATTGGATTGAACACCATGATGGAAATCTAGTTATGAATGAGCATAACGCAAACCGAATAGCTGTGTTTAATCCTGAATCTGAGACTATGGTAGAATACACCGTACCTTCCAGAAACCCAAACTGGTCTGATTGTGAGGGAATTGATTATTGCGGTTTGTCTCAAGTATTCGATTTTACTGTTGATGGTAGTAAGATATGGTTCACTGAATGGGTAGAAAACAACATTGGTGTTGTGGATACATCAGCCACACTTCCATTTACTATTGACATTGATAACCAAAACATCATTTTGGAAAGGGGTCAGACTGCCGAAGTTTTACTGCAATTTAACATTCCCAATGTTTTGCTTGGTGAGGGCGAAGTATCTGCATCACTAAATAAATCCTCAACTGCTTCCTCTTCAGATCTTATTATCACATCTGAGCATACGGTTCTTAATTCTCTTGTTGGTGATTCACAAAGCTATCTAATACAAATTACAGCAGGTGAGGATGCATTATCAGGTACGCATAAAGTACTTCTTGGCGCGTTTGATGATGAAATAGCGATTTCCAAATTCATTACTGTGACTATAGTGTGATCCCGAAGATTGATTCTGAGATAGGAATTTCAGTATACACAACAAAATTTCCTGGTTGTGGCGGTGCAATAAAAAAGCAAAATGATGATTTTGTTGTATCAGAAGTTATAACTGAAAAGGCACATTCTAGAATTTGCTCAGATCCTGGTTATGCCGTATACAAACTAAAAAAAAATGGGATCGACACTACGCATGCATTGGGTAAAATTTTTAAAAAGCACGGACTCAGGCTGAAGGCATTAGGTCTCAAGGATGCCAGTGCGGTTACAGAGCAATTTGTATTTGCTACAAACAAAATGAAACATAATTTTGAAGTAAGCGAACCAAGATACAGCCTTAAAAAAATTGGATTTACAGACAAACCCCTGTCAAAAAAAGAGATGGTCGGGAATCATTTTCAGATAAAGATAGACGGCGCATCTGATACAGCGAGCCAATTTGAAGAGTATGATAGAATTTTAAATTTTTACGGATACCAAAGATTTGGCTCAACTAGACCAGTATCTCATTTGATTGGAAAATCCTTGTTACAAAAAAACTACCTGAACGCAATTCAGATCCTTCTGTCCTTTACTTCTGAATATGATAAACCAGAAAATACTGAATTAAGAAAAATGATGTCTGATAAATCAAAATATCATGAAGCTCTTAAAATAATTCCCAATGGTATGGATCTTGAAAAAACTGTCTTAAAGGAAATGATAGAGTCTGATAATCCTGTAAGAGCAATACGTGCATTACCATTACAAATAAGACGATTTTTTGTACATGCATATCAGTCATTTATTTTCAACAAAACACTAAGCGCATCTTTTGAAAATGGTGAAGAGGTGTTTTCCCCACAAGAAGATGATGTATGTTATGATAAAAATGGCAATTTAGGAAAATTTGAAAACGATCCATACCAAAGGCTATCTATTCCTTTTGTTGGTTATTCATATTATAAAAAAACCCGTTTCCATTACTACATTGAAAAAATTTTAAAAGATGAAGAAATCACATCAAGGGATTTTTTTTCAAAGGAGATGCAGGAAATCAGCAATGAGGGTGGATTTAGAAACTCTTCAATAAAATGTGATGATTATAAAATTAAAGATAATGTTGTATCATTTTTACTTTCAAGGGGGTCTTTTGCAACTATTGTTCTTCGTGAATTAATGAAACCCCAAAATCCGTTAGCCTCAGGATTCTGAATTTCTATGCTAGGTAAATAGAATTAATCAATTTACTAAAGGATTTTTTCACTTCACGTTTAATCCATTTTTTTTTACTATTTTTCATGTCAAACTGGCTAGCAACAAACGAATCTGATTCAATAATTGTTCGTTATTCCACTTTTGTAATTTTTTGTATAGCTGCAGCATCTGCGCTAATTCTTTTTGTAGCATTAAAACCCATGATTGAGGACATTACTGCCGAGACCCCAATGATAGTGAATATTATGTTCATACCAACGTTGATTATTGGATTTCTTTATGGCTTGAAGATCACTGAACGTGTAATGCAACCGTCAGAAGCACGCAGCCCTCTCAAGCGTGGAATAGTTAAGCTTTTTCTATTCTTTTTCATTATTGGCGGTCTTTTCAGCTCAGTAAATTTTGCACTGCATGGCGGTAGTATGATGCCAGATGGATTTGTTTTTGATGTTGGTGTGATTGATTGGGCAACAAAACTTATCACGTATAACGGTGGAGTTACTTTTCTAATCATATCCAGTATAATTTTGATGGCTGCAGCAACACGAAAAATCGTAGGACTAGGCACTGGGCCGTTGGGCAAGATTATTTCATTCGTTGGAACATTTGTTTTCTTTTCAATGATTTCATTAAGCCTTACGCAATCTGATCCAACTAATTCCCAGGTATTTCTTTACACATTTTTCTATGCTGGAATTATATCAGGAGCATTATATGAGATGAACAAACTAACTACCAAGCAAAATATGTGGGATGACTATTCAAATGGTTATCTATAATCTTATTATTCCTCATCCTGTGCATTTTTCAATATAGTTTCCAGCTCCTGATCTGTGATTACCCACATTCTGTATTTCTTACATTCAGAACTTTCTATATCCTTGTTTTCTCTACACTCTTGTAGTTGCATTTGATCTATCCATTTTGCACATTGTGGTTCTTGAAAATCACTTAGTTTACAATCTTCAAAGACAGCTACTTGTTGCCTTTGTATTGTATCTCCAAAAAGAACATCTGGACCTATGGTTAACTGAAGCAGCCCAATAGCTGCTAATGATCCAGCAACCATTATCATGCCGTATCCTACTTTTCTAAAATGATGAGGTTCCTTCATACAATTTTTGAATCTGAATTGGTGACATTTAATCCTTAAGAGGATCTATTATTTGATTGTACATTTTATACAGTAGAAAAACAGAAAAAGCTTGGTATATTATTAAATTTAATGTCAATCCAAATACTACAGTATGAATTCCTAGGACCAATCAAGCTATCAGAATGGGGTCCACCAATGGAGGAAGTTGCGTATATCCTATTTGCCAAAAACAAGGATGTTTTTAACATAATTTACGTTGGTGAATCAGGGAAAACTGAGGCATCAGATTTTTTTACAAAAAATGAGCAGTACAAATGCTGGCTGTCAAATGCTGGCGGTGAAAATAATCTTTATCTTTCAATATATCCAATGTGGGGGTCTAGCCAGTCTGCACGGAAACAGTTGGTGCGTAAAATAGTTGACAGATACAAGCCAGTTTGCAACCAGGTTAGTGAGGATTCAGAAAACATACCTACCAGCACTGCTCAAACAATTGAGCCAGAGCCTGAACCGGAAGAAGTTAAGGATAATTCAAACAAAGATCTGGATGATCTACTAGATGAGCTAAAAAAGAAAACTGAGAAATAACAACCTATTTTCACATTCTGTGAGATTCAACTTTTTAATTTGAAGAGTTCTAATGTAAGCAGATCTATTGCCTTTTTTAGATGGTCAAATTCCTTAAACAGGTTTATCTCTCCCTGTGCTAATGTCTTGAGAACACTTACCGTTGCTACTTGATATTCATCGGTGGAAGAAACTTCAAGACCGTTTATTCTTGATACCATGTTATCAAGTTCTTTCATAATATCGTCATGCGCAGCATGTTTTTCCATATTATCACGTTAATGGCTTGATATATGAAACTATTTTTTACAACAATTCCTCATCAATTTTTTCTATTGCATCTGAGTACTGTTTGCATGTGCAAGATGGAATCATACATTTTCCACGCTTTAAGATAGAGTCGCTTTCCGCAGTTGTCACATGAGCCTCATCTGTATGATGACATCTAGTACAGTTCATCAATTGTAAAATTAAGGACAGGTATTTTAAGGAATAAGAACCGCACGTGCATCTATTTCAGAGTTTTTAAGTTTGACAAGAACTTCGTTTGCCTGTTCCAACGGAAAAGATTCTGTTACCACTTCCAGCTTATGTTCGTCTGAAATTTTAATCACATTTTCCATATCCTTTCGCGAACCTATCAAAGTGCCTCTGATTGTTTTTTCCTCAAATGCCAAAAAATTAGGAATCTTACCTACCGTGGCGATAACCACAGTTCCTCCCTTTTTGATTGATTTGATTGCAGTGTCAGTTACTTCATCAATTGGAGCAAAAACAATTGCTGCATCAAACAAACCATATTTTTCATTAACATTTTGTAGAAACTGTTTTTGATCAGACGAATAAACGAAAACATTATCAGCCCCAAGCTTTTTTGCCACTTCAAGATGTTTTTCTTTTCTTGAAACTCCGCTAACTTCACAACCTTCAATCTTAGCAAACTGTATTGCCATGTGTCCTACTCCGCCTATGCCAAAGACTGCAATTTTTTTATTTTTTTGGGGCTCGGCAGCCTTTACCGCCTTGTAAGCTGTTATGCCCGCACAGAAAAGTGGTGCTGCGTATTCAGGCTTCATAGTATCGGGAACCTTGGTAGCAAAGTCTTCTGATACGGTGATGTATTCCGTATATCCTCCCTTCAGAGATTCTCCAGTTACATCCATATTTTCACAAAGATACTCTTTGCCTTCATTGCAATACTGACAATCCAAGCAGGAACCAAGCAATGGAGTTATTCCTACTCTTTCACCTACTTTGAATTTTGTAACGTTATTTCCAACCTCTACTATTTTTCCCACAATCTCATGTCCAGGAACTGTAGGTAGTGTAGGCGGTATCCCAATATCTTCCCAGTCTCCTTCTATCGAATGTAACTGTGAGTGGCAAACGCCACATGCCTCAATCTTTACTAAAACCTCCTTGGGGTTTGCAATCTCATGCCTATCGATCTCAGTAAGCTTTAACGGATTTGATTCAACTGGGCCAAGCTTAGAAAGAACCATTGCACGCATCTTTTCAGGCATATGCTCTAGCTGAAGTATTCACATAAATTTTTAACAGTTTACACGTGAATGATTTTATGGATTACAAGCTCACAGATGAGGACAAGGAAAGAATAAAGCTTCTGAACGAGATTTCAAAAAATAAGTTCAAAAATTTGAGCCTTGAGCAGCTTATTCGCCTGCAAGAGCTGGTAGAAAAAAAAGATTACAGTCATGATAGAAAAGCCAATAGATCAAAGAAGAAACTACTTACCCAAATTAATGTAGAAATTTACAAGCACGATGATGCTGCCATCTGGAAATAGCCAGATCATCTGCTAAAATCTAATCAACTAGTATTATCTTAGAATATTATGGGTAATGCAAGGGAAAAAATCATACTAATCAAGCAACTAGTTGACACTTGGACTATGGATGCTTTGATTAAGAATGAAGTTACAGATGAAGAAAGGTTAGACCAGTTATTGGCGTTAATAGTTCTTAAAAAATAGAAAGTTGAATGTGAAGAACAGTACAAATAGCTTATCTGGCTTCAAAGTTTTATGAGTGAAAACAAACTGGGTCACGAATCCAGCCCATATCTATTGCAACATGCGAAAAATCCGGTTCACTGGCATGCATGGAATGAAGAGGCACTTGGCAGAGCAAAAAAAGAAAACAAGCCAATCTTTCTAAGCGTGGGATACAGTTCGTGTCACTGGTGCCATGTTATGGCACACGAGTCGTTTGAAGACGAAGAAATTGCAAAAATTATGAATGAGAATTTTGTCAACATCAAAGTAGACAGGGAGGAGCGTCCTGATCTGGATGATATTTATCAAAAGGCTTGTCAAATGACTACGGGACAGGGGGGCTGGCCGTTAAGTGTATTTCTTACTCCTGATCAAAGACCATTTTATGTTGGGACATATTTTCCTGCACTTGATTCGTATGGAAGACCTGGGTTTGGAAGTCTTTGCAGGCAGCTTTCACAATCTTGGAAAGAAAAACCAAAGGACATTGAAAAAGCAGCCGATAACTTTATGCAAAATCTGGGCAAGCTCCAACAGCACCAAGCACCTTCTAAAATTGATAAATCAATACTTGATGAGGCAGCGATTAATCTTTTACAAATTGCCGACACAACATACGGCGGTTTTGGTCAGGCACCCAAATTTCCAAACGCATCTAATTTATCATTCATGTTCAGATACTCAAAACTTTCAGGGATATCCAAATTTCAAAAATTTGCTCTGCTAACTTTGAAAAAAATGGCAAAGGGAGGAATTTTTGATCAGATTGGTGGTGGCTTTCACCGTTATTCTACTGACGCAAGATGGCTAGTGCCACATTTTGAAAAAATGTTGTACGACAATGCACTGTTACCAATAGTTTATTCTGAGGCTTACCAAATTACCAAGGATCCTTTTTTTAGGAATGTTGTAAAAAAAACCCTTGACTATGTTATTCGTGAAATGACATCAAGTGATGGCACATTTTTTTCTGCACAAGATGCAGATACTAATGGTGAGGAGGGTCAAACATTCGTATGGAAAAAACAGGAAATTGAAAAAATTTTAGGCAAGGATTCTGAAATCTTCTGCATTTATTATGATGTTACAGATGGCGGCAATTTTGAAGGGAATACAATCCTTGCAAACAACATTAATGCGTCTTCTTTGGGCTTCAAATTTGGAAAAAGTGAGCCTGAAATAGAGAACTTAATTTCAAAATGCTCCGAAAAATTACTTGAGATTAGAAACAAGAGGGAGCAGCCTGGAAAAGATGACAAGATTATAACCTCGTGGAACGGCTTGATGGTTTCCGCTTTCCTGTCAGGATACAGAATAACTGACAATTCAAAATATCTTGATGCAGCAAAACAATCAATTGACTTCTTTGAAAGTAATTTTGAGAAAAATCATATCTTGCACAGGACATTCAAAAATGCAGAGCCAAAACTAAACGGATACTTGGATGACTATGCGTATATGGCAAACGCATCAGTTGACATGTTTGAAAACACTTCACAACCAAAGTATCTATCATTTGCAACTAATCTGGCTAATTATCTAATAACACATTTTTGGGATGATTCTACCAACGGATTTTTTTTCACGTCCGATGACCATGAAAAATTGATTATGCGACCAAAAAATAATTATGACCTTTCTATGCCATCTGGAAATTCGGTCGCTGCATACGTGCTGTTAAAACTATATTATATAACACAAAATAAACAATTTTTAGAAATCGCCAAAAAAATTATTGAATCGCAGGCAATATCTGCAGCTGAAAACCCGTTTGCATTTGGATACTTGCTTAATGCGTTGTATCTATATTACCAAAAGCCTACTGAAATTACCATAATTAACGGTAAGAATTCTGAACTTGTCTCATACTTGAGGAAAAAATTCCTGCCAGAATCAATCATGGTTCTCGTAGAAAGTCAAAGTAACCTAGAAGCATTATCTAAATATCCATTCTTTTCTGGCAAAGAATTTCAAAATGACAAAACAACCGTCTTTGTTTGTAAAAACTTTAGCTGCTCTTTACCGTTGTCTGATTTATCCGAGATAGAAAAGGAACTCTAAACCTTTTTGAGATCAATCTGCAATCTTTCGCCGACCTGCGGTCTTCCCATTTTATCATATCTGTTTTTTGGCATTGTAATTGTAATATTCGTATTAGCATAACTTTTTACTTTGATATTTGGTTGCGCATGGAGTATTGCCTCCAAAAGTGGCATTACCTGCTCCTTTGTTTCAGAATCTAATTTTTTAGATACATTTTCCATGATTAGCTGTTTTTGTGTTAGTGGTTCTGTCTGAACATCTTCTATCAACGATAGTTGTATTGCATTGCCATTATCAACAATTTGTTGAATCCTAAATGGAATAATTTCTGTCATCATATTCAGGTATTTTTTTCGGGATTTATCTTTAACCAATTTGTGAATATGACCTAGTTCTCACACTAGTTGTTTTGACCGTTAATGGCATCCATTATTGCACTGGCTTTCATCATGATTATTTCCGTGAATTCTTGGACATCATGTACGTCTGGAGTCAGTTTCTGGTTAGAATATGTTTGAAGAAAACTCGAATAAATGCAGCCTACTATTATCCCAAACGCTGTGTCCGGTACTGAATCAATTTTTAGGCTGTATTCTTGTGCCATTTCTCTATATGACTGGGCCTCGCTTATGTAATACTCAGTTAGGCCTTCCAAGAACACTTTGTTTTCCTTTGAAATTGTCATCTGTCTACTTTCAAGAAAACTAACGTAAATGTGTCATAATCCATCTTGGATTTAATATCCGTGTAAAACTTGATGTTGTCATTGATGGGTTTTTAGTTATTACGATATATGCTGAAAGTGAGGCAATTAGAAGAGCGCCAGAGCCCAAAGGAAATTCTGGTACCATAGTATATTCTTCAGATTCAGCTACAACTGAATAATCAACAGCTTTGTTTGCTTGAAGTTTATCTTGGATTGTTACTATAAAGAATGATTCACCACTTGCCCTTAGATAATCTGGCTCTGTTCTGTCTTGTGAGACTGCAATAACATTACCGTGTCTATCGTATAACGTGGCAGTAATCTTTACCATATTGGCTGTTGCATCCCCATTATTCACAACAGTTCCCCTGATAGTAATATTATCAAGTGGACCACGAGTAAGCTCAGATGACGTAATTTCAATTACTTGGCTTTTTGGCTGTGTTACTTTGTAATCCAAATCTAAGGCATAATGATCAGTTTGACCAATGTTCTCAAATATCATTATATCAAACACTCCTTTCATCCCAGGCATTATCACATTGGTTAGAGTTTCACTACTTGCCTGATGTACGGTATCACTGCCTGAATAAAGAGTAGCAAAGATACTAACTTGGTTTAGTGGTTTGTCTGAATCATTTATAATTTCTCCAACAATATGCATGACACCGTCATTTCCAATATACTGATGATCATTGTCGATATAGATTTGAGCCCAAACATCAGGTATGGCAAATACCAACAAAATAAGAAGTACGCTTAATATTTTCAATATTATTTACTCTTGGATATAATTAATGAAGTTATGGGTTTACTGGTCCTTGTGCTAGCTTGAACTTGGATAATGCAGCCATTTCATATTCAAATGATTCCTGCCATAAAGAATCTGATCTAATACATGCAGCATCATTATTGTTTAGCACACATTCAATCATTTGTATATCACTGTCTAACTGAGCCTCTGATGACAATTTGAAAAGTTCTACAGCTGAGGCAAAGGATTTTGGAATTTGCAATCCATCATACCGCAAAATAATCTTGGTCAATGCATCTTCATGTATTTTGGCACGTTCAAAAAACTCCTTTTTACTCATATTTTCTTCTTTGAACATAGAAACACTAGTGTGGAACGTTTGTGTTGTCTTTTTCAAGTCATCCTGAATGAACTCTAATGCCTTACCAAATGCCTCACCCCTAATTTTTGTTTGGTCGCCTGAATATACCAAAAATATTGTAAAACCAACTATAGCCACACCCATTAAAATTACAGCATATGTTACATAGTTTCTATTTTTTCTCTTTTTGAAATTTTTATCTGTCTTACGATTGTGTTTCTTATCTTGGTCCAACAAGATTAATCAATATAATTTCCCTCAGTATCTGTTTTTAGTTCTACCGTTGTTACGCTACCACTGATAAATGAAGAATTTCTGATGGTTCTAACACGCGCAATCTCCATGTGGTATGGAAATACTTCAACTACGATACTTCCAACCTTAGGATTTTCTGGTGCATCTGTAATTTCAATGTCATCTTTTTTAATCCCAAATTGTTGTAATTTTTTTATGCTGTGATTAATCAATGGTTCTGGGTATTTGTGATCAAGTAGGTATACAGTACCAACATATTCTACTTTTTCCATCTAGAATGAATTTTTATTTATAGCATATATTCATTAGGAATTGATTACGTTCAGCGTCATTGTACTAAGAACGCGAGATAATCTTCTTACTTTTATTGAAACAGTTTCTTCAAAAGCTTCCTGAGTATCAGCATTAACTATTGCTACTACATCATAAGCTCCAAAAGTAACGTATGCATTTGTAACTTCAGGAATATTATTTAGTTCTTCAACAACATATTCTTCAGCTCCAAGATCACAATTAAGTAAAACAAATCCTTTATGCATTTTACACCTTATCAATTTACTGT
>Ga0207966_1000121_pt1 | contig 41889 bp, 38 predicted proteins | sample Knorr_S23_td_NAD_FD_185611 | JGI IMG/M metagenome (GOLD analysis project Ga0207966, IMG submission 185611) | Marine microbial communities from Southern Atlantic Ocean transect - Knorr_S23_td_NADW_ad_2500m_LV_B (SPAdes) (version 2) | ecosystem: Environmental > Aquatic > Marine > Oceanic | place...
GAGTGCGACGGAAAGCAGAAGCTGTCCTACACTGAGAGAGAACATGTTCGACAGCAGTAGCCCACTTGTCACGTTTACGGAAATAATCGGCGCGTCGAAAACGGCGTGTAGATCGCCGGAACCAAACGCGTCGAGCATTTCCTCATAGGGAATATAATAACTCGGATTAAAGAGCCCAAACTGCCGGTAGGCCAGGAGGGCAAACATGATCAGCGGCAAGACCAGTACTGCGGCCACCATTGAAAGTATCCATAAGACTCTGGTCGGTATGGGCCGGGCCTGGACCACGTCATCCCCCGATTTTCCAAAAGCAACAGACATCAGCCCGTAATCTCCAGGATACTCGATGGTTTGGGGTCTTCGGGGTAACTTTCCCGCGAGGCGCCGGTTTCCCGGGAGATGTCTTCTGCCGCAAACATGACGGGCCTGTTTTCAGAGCGGTCCACGGTCAGCTTGAAAATATCGAAGCGATTGTAAGAACCGACCACGTCGTGGAACTGCTTAGGTTCCACGCAGGCATCCAGGTCGATGTCGGCATAGAGGATGCCTTCGGAGTCGCTGATCACGTCGCCGACGGTTTCGGCGTCGGGGCCGATGACCATGGAAACGCTGCGGGGGCTGTTGTCGAGAATACGCCCTGCGTCCTTGTCGAGGTCCGCCAGCGCGTCCAGCATGGGTTTGTCCATAAACCCGGAAGCGACGATATTGAAGCACTTGGCCTCGAAAGAGTGGGCGCCGGCTCGAACGCGAATGGCGGCGGCGAGGTCGTAATTACCCCCTTCTTTGGGGTCCTTGGTGGGCCAGGACGGTGGATAGGTGGAAATATGGACCTGTTCACCCTGCGCCATCAGCGTAAACCGCGCCAGGGGATTGGTATTCTCGCCGCAAATAAGGGCGCCGATCCTACCCAAGGGCGTCTCCGAAACCCGAAGCCCGGCGCCATCTCCGTTCGCCCAAATCAGTTTTTCGAAAAACGTCGGCACCAGCTTGCGGTGATGGTTGAGAATGGAGCCGTCTTCGCCAATAAGCAGGTTGGCGTTCCATATGCATCCGACGCTGGCTTCCGTGCCCTCGTTGATGCCGATGGAGACGAATATGCCGGAATTGCGGGCGCTGGCGGAAATCCTCGCCACCTCAGGCCCTGGAACGCGGACGGCATTGGCCGCCAGCCGCTTAAACAGGTCGTGGTTGTGGATCGGCGCGCGAAGCGCCGACCAAACAGGGAAGGCCGGGATATAGGCCTCGGGAAACGCCACAAGCCGGGCCCCGTTTCGGGCCGCCTCCTCGATCACCGAGCAAGCCTTTTCGACGGTGGCTTCCAGATCGAGAAAAACCGGCGCGACGTGTGCTGCCGCTACTGTGTAGGCGGGATAGGTGCCCATGTCTTTCCCTTCCGCCGCCATGTTCTGAAACCAAAAGCGCCACCGGGGCGGCGGAACCCGCCGCCCCGGAGCGCCGCCAATCTAGAACGACTCTTTCGTGAAGTCGTAGCGAGGCGGGAACCGGCTTTCCACGTCAGCGGCCGGTATGTTGTGCTGAACGTGAATCTCGCCGTTCTTCACCTGGCTCATGTAGAAGTTGATCACCGCCTTGTGGTCCTTCGCCCGCATGACCTTGTCGCCCTGCGGGTGTTCGAAGGATTCCTTGACCGCCAAACCTTCGAGGGCCTGGATGAAGTCCGGCGTGTCTTTCTTCGACTTCCAGCCGCTCTTTTCGATCGCCTTCTGGATGAAGAAGATGCCTTCCCACACGGCCCAGTAATGGCTGCCAGCGATGATTTTTTTGGAGCCGTCTTCTTTGCCGTCTACCGGATCGACCCGCATCAGGTCACGGACTTTGCGATTATGGGGCGTGTCTTTGTACTTGAGCATGCGCGGATGATACTCAAGCATGTAAATGCCCTCGGACGCGCCGCCCATGTCCTTCGGCGAAATCGCTTCGTGGGTGCAAATCACGGAATACCGTTTCATGCGCTTATCCAGCCCTAAGGACTTGCTCTGCGTGTAGTAGGCCACCGACTGCGAACCGAAGAAAATCGAGTAGAGTTCGTCTGTCCCCTTGGCGACCTTGGTTAGATAGGGCAGGAAGTCCTTGGCGTCGAGCGGCACCGCAATGGGCTTGCCAACGCTCGCGCCAAGCTTATCCAGGACTGCCTTGTGCTCATTGAAGTGGCTCCAGCCCCAACCGTAATCGGCAAAGATGAATCCCCAGTTCTTGCCCAGGTTATTCATCGCCCAGGCCGCTCCGGCCGCAGCTTGCGAGTAGGTATCGCTGTTGACCCGGAACACGTAACGGTTGCCCTTGGCGCCGGTCATTACCGCCGCCATGCCTTGCGGGATGTAAATCGTCTTCAGTTCTTTGGCGATTGGCACCGTCGCCAGGTTGATGCCGGAGTGCACCGAACCGATGACGAAGTCGGCCTTGGAACGTTGCACCAAGGAGCGGAACTTGCGCGCCCCCGTGGGCGCGTTGGTTTCCGTGTCCTCGACCACGTACTTGACCGGCCGCCCGGCGATGCCGTTGTTGTCGTTAAGATAATCAACCGCCGCCTTTGCCGCCTTGTCGTGCCAATAGCCCCATGACGAAATCCCGCCCGTGAGGTCGCACTGGTGGCCGATGATGATGGGCTCGCCTGTGGTCTTGGCGAACAGGTTCTTCGTCAACGTCAGGTTCAAGCCTTGCCCGAGGGCCGTTCCTGCCAAAACCATTTTCATAAAACTTCGTCGTGATGTCGTCATCGTCGACTCCTCCCTTAATCTATTCTCATAAGTTTATTGAAATAATTCGGTTAACTGCTCTCGATAGCAACTCCCAAGTAACGATGGGCAATGTCGGGATTTTCCCGAAGGTCGTGTGAACTTCCTTCGTAACATATTACACCCTTTTCCATAATATAGATACGGGTGCACACCGCTAGAGCCATAACAAAATTCTGTTCGACAAGAAGAACCGAAATCCCGCTCGCGTTTACGGCGCGGATTTTATTACGCAGTGTGGCTACCAACTTGGGCATGATCCCTTCGGTAGGTTCGTCCATGAGTAGCATCTTCGACTTCATGACCAGACAGCGGGCAATGGCTAGCATTTGCTGTTCTCCACCGGACAGGGTTCCCCCGGCCTGGGTCGTGCGTTCCTTGAGGATAGGAAATTGTTGGTAGATTTCGTCAAGTTCGTCCTCCGTCGGCGGACGGTTAAGCCCGATGCAGAGATTTTCAAATACCGTCAGGTTGGAAAATATCCGCCGCCCCTGCGGCACATAACCGAGGCCCAGCCGGGGAATCAAATGCGGCTCAATCTGATCGGTCCGGGTATCTCCAAAAGTGACCGCACCACTACTGGGCGGGGTCAGCCCCATGATGCTCCTGAGCGTCGTCGTCTTACCAACGCCGTTACGGCCCAAAAGGGCCACGGACTCGCCGTCCCCGACCTTGAGGTCCACCCCTTGCAGGACGTGGCTTTTGCCGTAGTGCGTGTTCAACCCCTCGAGTTTAAGCACTGAGTTCTTCCTCGTCCTCCTCCCCGGGTGTGCCCAGGTACGCTTCCTGGACACTGGGGTCATTGGAAACAGCCTCTGGAGACCCCTGGCAAATAATCGCGCCTTGGTTCATGACCGTAATGACATCGGCGGCGCCGAAAACCACTTCCATGTCATGTTCGATGAGAATCACGTCGAGGCGCGTCGAGAGGCCGCGGATGATTTCCACGGTATGCTTGGTTTCGTTGGGACTCATGCCGGAAATGGGCTCGTCCAACAGCAAAAGTTTGGGTTGGGTGGCCAAGGCAATAGAGATCTCAAGGAGCGCAACGTCGCCATAGGAAAGGTTGCCGGCGAGTTCTTTGGCAAAATCAGAGAGCCCCATATCCTTGAGGATGGCCTCGACGTTGGCGGCGACATCGGTGTAGCTGCCTGCGGATTTGAAGGGATTCAGGAACCGGGACTGGCCCATGACGGCAATCCAGACATTGTCGTAAACGCTAAGGCCGGTGAAGACACTTTTGATCTGGAGCGTGCGAGCGATTCCAAGGCGGCTGATCTCGTGGGGTTTGCGGCCGATGATGTTCTCGCCGTTGAAAATCACGCTTCCCGAGTTCGCCCGCAAGAACCCCGAGATCAAATTAAAAAAGGTCGTCTTGCCAGCACCATTGGGCCCGATGACGGCGTGGAGGCCGCCTCCCGGAAGGGTGAAATGGACGTTATCGACAGCGGTCAATCCGCCGAACGTCTTGGTCAGACCCTCCACCTGAAGCACGGGTGTGTTCATGATTCAGGCCCTTCCTTGGCAACGGCCTCACCGACAGTGGGGACAGAATTCGCGGCTTCGCGCTCTCTTTTAAAGATGCGGTCCAAAGCCGATTTCAAGAGGCCCATGATGCCTTGCGGCGCATAGGTGACGAACAGAATGACAATGACGCCGACCACTAGGAGGTAGTGCTCCCAGTAAAGGGACAATTCCTCGCGGACGATAATCAGAAAGGCGGCGCCCAGGACAGGACCGAACAACGTTCCCGCCCCGCCGACGATCATCCAGACGACGCCTTCTCCGGATACCGTCCAAAACAGAAAGTGGGCCGAAGCGGAACGCGAAAAGAGCGCAAACAGAACGCCCGAGACGCCGGCGAAAAATCCGGCGAAGACGAACGAGACAAGGCGGATCATGTAGGGGTTGTAGCCGACCAGGCCAGCCCTGGAGGCGTTTTCCCTGACGGCGATGAAGGCGAAACCGAGGGGGCTTTTCAAGAGCATGTGCATGAGCGCGAAACATCCGGCGACGACGGCCAGGATAAAATAGTACTGGAAGGTCAAATCCAGCAGGCTGACCTCGAAACCGCCGGCCTTGAAAACCGGCGGCAAGGTGAACGGCAAGCCGTCATCGCCGCCGGTGACGTCGTACCAGCCCACGGTGATGAAGAAAAAGATCAGCGAGAAAACGACGGTAATGATCGCAAAATAGTGCCACGTCAGGCGCGCCGCGAAGATTCCGGTGATGAAGGCGGTCACGGTGGCGACGGCAATACCCACCAAGGCCGCCGGCCAAAACGAAAAGCCGAAGATGTCGATGGAAAGCGCGACGCCGTAGGCGCCCATGCCGAAATAAACCGCCTGGCCGAACGACAACAAACCCGTATAACCAAACAGCAGGTTGGCGCTGGCCGCGAAAAGCCCCCAGATCATGATCTCGGCGACAATGCTGACCCAGAAATCGTTTGCCACCAGGGGAATCGTGATGGGCGCCGTCAGGAAGAACAAAGCGCCGATCAGGCCAAGGATTTGCAGCGGTTCAAGGTTTTGTAACGTTTTCATGTTGGCCCAATTCCCGAATGCCGCGCAGGATCAATCCCCACAGGCCCTCCGGCGCATATCGGATGACAATCAGCAGAATGACACCGAACACGATGATGAATTGCTCGAAGAAGCGCGAAAGGTATTCGGTGGAGATCATATAAAAAGCGGTGCCGACGAATGGCCCCGCCAGGGACCCAACGCCGCCGATCATCGCCATGACGATGGCCTTGCCCGAATAAACCCAGTGAAAAAACTCCAGGTTCGTATAGCGCGCCAGCAGCGCGTAAAGGGCCCCGGCGTATCCGGCGACGCCTGCGGCGATGATGAACAGCATCCAACGAAGCCTCTTGACGTTAAGCCCAATCATCTGGGCCCTCGCTTCGTTGTCCTTGACGGCCAGCATGGCGCGGCCGAAGGCCGAGTTGATGATCCGCCGGCAAACGAAAAACGCCGCTCCCACCATCACCACGGTGAAGTAATAGGCGACTTCTTCCTTGAAGAAACTAAACGTTACAAACCCCAACGGCACCTCTGGAACGAAAGTCAGGGACCGCGTCACGTAGGGTCCTGCGATCCACTTCCAGTGTCCCGACGCCAGCACCGTCACCACCAACACCGAAATAATCACTGTGACAATCAGGAAATGGTGGTGGCGAACCCGGGTGGCAATGAAACCAACCGGAATGGCGAAAAGAACCGCCGCCACAACGGCGGAAAAAACCGCCCCCCAGGTATTGAAGCCGAAATAGTAAGTCCCGAGATTGAACCCGTAGCACCCGGCGCCGAAGAATACCGCCTGGGCAAAGGACAACATGCCGCCGAAACCGAACACCAAAGCGAACGACATGGCAAACAGGCCCCAAATGAGGATCTCGGCGATGAAGACCTGCTGGTAATCGGGCACCAACCACGGAAGCAACGCAAAAAAGGCGGCCAGACAGGCAACCCCGGCGCCGGGAGAGCGGAAGAGGCCCCGGGGCGAGCCCTTGGGAAATAAAGTCAGCGTGCTCATCCAGTGCTCCGTGCGAAGATCCCCTGTGGACGCAACAACAACACCCCGCTCATGAACAAAAGCGAGATAATTCTCGCCGTCGTTGGTTCGGTGAAGCTGGTGAGGATGCCTTCGACGAATGCCAACAGGACCGCCGCCGCCACCGTGCCGGGAAGATTGCCAAGTCCGCCGATGATCACGGCCATGAAGCAAAGAGGCAAAACGTCGAGCCCAAGGCGAAATTCGACACTGGTAATCGGCGCCGCCACGACGCCACCGAACATAGCCAGTGCCGTGCCTAAGCCGAAAGTAACGACAAAGATACGATTGGCGGGCACCCCCATGGCGATGGCGGTATCCCGGTCCTGGCGCACGGCCCGCATCCAGGTGCCGAACTTGGTCCTGTGCAAGAACAAGAAAAAGGCGATGATCGCGGCGATGGAAATGGCGGCGGCAAACAACCTGTATACCTGATAGTCAAAGCCCATGACCGGGATCGTCATACCGATCGGGTCCAGGATCCTCTTAGGCGTCGCGCCAAAGGTGGCGCGAACGCCTTCCTGCAAAATCAGGGAAAGGCCGAAGGTGGCGACGATAGAAAGCGCGGCCGAGTTTTCCACCGGCCGGATGACGACGCGCTCGACAAACGATCCCAGCAACATGCCGATTAAAGGAACGATCAGGAAAGCCAGCCAAAAATTGCCGGTCAACAGAATGACGGTCCAGGCAAAGACCGTTCCGACCATGAAGAAGTCGCCGTGCGCGACATTGATGATGTCAAGCAGCCCGAAAATGATCGACAGGCCGAGGGCGATCAGAGCGATGATCAGCCCCCAGACGAGGCCATTCATGGCAAGGATAAAGATAATATCCGACACGTGACCCTCCTTCCAATCAAGTCTACCGTTCATTGTTGCGTAAATAGTTACGGATGTCTTGTTCCTTTAAAAACCATTATCGACCGCATGCTCCCACAACAGCATCAAAATCAACCCCCCATTCGGAGGTGGTCATTTGCACTCCATGAGGCAGGTGCTGAAATATCCGGTTTTATGTGGATCCTCGGGTTTCAACTTCCGTTTTCTAACATAGGCCAGCTTTATAACGCAAAACGTCTGCTTTTGACCCAAAGCGGACATTCTCTTTTGCAAGGTCCTTCAGGCGCTTCGCTTGGTCTATCTTCAAACCACCCTATTCACGACGCCAGCGGTAATAACTTTGCTCGGAAACGCCCAGCACGCGGCAAACCTGACCAACTGTCTGGCCTTGCGATAAGGCAACCTCAGCCTCGCGCAACATGCTGATGATCTGTTCTGGGGTATAGCGTTTGCGGCTTATTTTTTCGTCCTCCTTCAAGGTTCAGAATGCGCCAAATCTCTCAACAAACCTGGACCACTATTTTAGGGTCACTCCACTCTCAAAAAATTGTTGCTGCGCTTGTTTTGGAGACACAACCTCAGTTCCAGTCACCACGTGGTCGTTGCTTGAACCTGTCATAAAACGGTTTAGACACCTCGTGGACGTCCCGAAACTGGCCACTGGGATCGCTAAACGGCCCGCTGGGTTCGGTTCCCGTCACCGGGACATAGCCCAATCCGATGGTCCCGCGGGCAAGGATGCTATGACAAGCCGAGGTGATGGCGATGGATCCGGAGTCTGGCGCCACGACATCCTGCGGTGGCCGCCATAGAATTGGCGGCTCTTTGGTTTCGGCACGAAAACAAATGAGCCGGAACCGTGACGGAGCGGCATCGTCCCCACCGAATGGCTCAAGTCCGGCGTCCCTAGCCGTAACGGGCAATCGAAATTCATTTGCGAAAAGCACGAATCCCGCTTCTATCCGAAGGCAGTCGGCGGCGGCGAACCCAGCCGGCCGGGCACGCTGGGCAAGTTGCTCCCACAGCTTTGCGCAATGTTCGACCGGAAGGATGATTTCGAACCCACGCTCGCCAGTATAGCCAAGCCTACCGATGAGACAGGGAACCCCATCGATGTCGAACGCGGCGAAGCCGAAATAGGACAAGACCCGGAGCCGCTCTCCGTCGACCAGGTCATCAAGGGCGTGAAGCGCGTCCGGGCCTTGCATGGAAAGGACGGCGATCGCGTCGCTTAGGTCCTCAACCGAGCAATCTTTCCCCGTGGTACGGCCCTGGTCGACAAGATCGGCAACGTCATCCGGATGACCACTCATCACTATGTATCGACCGCCTTCCTCGTTCCATATGGTCAGGTCGGACCTGAGCCAGTCGTTCGGGCCGCAAGAGAGCGCGTAGCGTATGCGTCCCGACGCCATATCATCGAGACGGCGCTCCGTGATCCGGGCGATCACCTTTAAGGCATCGTGACCCGAAACTTGGGCCAACGACATGAAAGAAAAATCGAACAACGCAACGGAGCTACGGCATGCCACGATCTCCCCTTCGACGTCGCCATAGTCGCGGACCAGCCGCCTGGGGTAGAAATCGCTAACTGCGGTCATCACACTCGTCAAACGGACAATACCGACATGAAATCACCAGCTATTATTGTCGCCAGCCGCCGCATGACCAGATAGCCTGCGGCCTTTTCGTCATCGAATAGGTCGAGGATCTTCTCACCGGGAATGACATAAAGCGTGGAATCCTCAAGGCACGAAGCAGTCGCTACCCGGCGTGGCTGTTCCTGAAGGAGAGCCGCCCAGCCGAAAATGTTGCCCGGCGAGATAAAAGAGCCCGACGCCTCGGGGCGGTTTCCTACTCCAAGAGAAAACCGGATGCGGCCCGTATCCAGGAAATACAAATCGTCCGCGTCATCGCCCAACTGATAAACGTTGTCGCCCTCCTCGAAGGTTGTCGACGTGGCAAACCCCGTGATGGTTTCCAGGGTTTGGTCCGGAAGATCACGGAATAAGTCAGTATTCCCCAGCGCTTCAGCGGTGATCATTGTCGGTTCCTCGCTCATTATTAGGTGAATTTGTCGTAGCGGATGTCCGTACCGGGCAGCCGCGCCTCGAGGACGAGCATCGTCAGCGCACCGTCCACCATCGCCGGCGGTCCGGCGACATAGGCGATCATATTGTCGTACTTCCCAGCCATTCGCTCCGAAGCGACCACGTGCACGAAACCGGCGCCAAATTTGATTCTCGGAAACCGTTTTTCGAGATCGGCCGGAACGTCTTCGTCCGAGAGCGCGACCGTTACTTCGAGATTGTTGGGAACCGCATCCACAAAACCCGAGAGTTCATCCAGGAAAAAGGCATCCCGCACCGTAGGGACGCCGAAAAAGACGTATCCCTTGTGGTCGCGGAAGTATGCTTCCTCGCAGCCCCTGGCGATGATTGACATGATCCCCGCGATGCCGGATCCGCCAGCAAGGCAAAACACGTTTTTTCCGTCATCCGGATGGAACGTCGCTTTGCCAAGCGGGCCATAAACGTCAACGTGTTTGCCTTTGACGTCTCTGTCGAACAGCCAGTTCGAGAACTTGCCGTCGGGCTTGCGTTTGACGACAAATTTCAAGGTCTCGGTGTCTCGACGGTAATTCACCATCGAATAAGCGCGGCCCCCTGTTACATCGGCGGCTTCCAGGACCACGAACTGGCCGGCGTCGAATGTCACCGGCTGATCAAGCGAGAGGTCGAAACACATCACGTCAGGGGTCAGCAGGCGGACGTTTCCAATTTCGCCGTTTCGGTAACCGGGAAGGACATCGTGATTGATACCCTCCGAAACCTTCGCCGGGACACGCAGCGTACAGTTGCCTAACGCCGTAGCGCGGCACATAAGAATTTCATTTTTCTCCTGCTTGACGTACGACATCCCGGGCGCGTCGGCCCATTCCAGGCGAGCTTCGCCCTCCACCACCCGCGCCCGGCAGGTGCCGCAGGTTCCCGTCGCGCATTCGTAAGGCAATGTCAGGCCGTGGCGCAGACCGGCATAGAGCAGGATTTCATCCTGTTCGCAATCGTACTCAAATTCGCCGCTCTTCGTCTGGACCTTGATCTTCATACTCGGTTATTGAGTTGTTGCCGTACCGTCAAAAGCGTCGCCGGTTCCGGTCGGAACAACGCGCCGGATCAGTCGGCGGCGAAGAAATTATCGTCGTCCATTTCGTCTTCTTCGTCGTAGTCATAAACGAGTTCGCTTTCCATGTTGGCAAGGACCTCGTCGCCTTCGCGTTTGATCTCATATGTCAGTAGGGGCTTTTCCGCCATCCCGACCATTTCCCCTGTCCTGAGGTCCCACTGCCAGAGATGCTTGGAGCACGTTAACACACCGCCCTCCAGCAATCCCGATTCGGCAAGCGGCTCCTCCATGTGCGGACAAAGTGGGGGAAACCCCTGGAACCCGTCGCCATAATTGGCGATGATGATGGTCAAGCCGTCGACGTCGAATTTTTTCAACGTGTTTTCGGGCACTTCGCCGACCGCACAGACGCGCTTCCAATTCATGCAATGCCTCCGCACTTGAGGGCCGGCGTAAGCGACAACTCGATCACCTTCGGCATCTTGTCCCTGACTTTCCTTGTCTTTCGTTCGTTTGCTTAGGGATCACCCCGTCGGCGGCCTTACCTGCCGATGGGGTGCATCCGAAAATTCCGCTAATTTCGGCTTACATCCCTGATCGCAAAAAAACCACGCCGCATCAGATGATGTAGTGGGACCCCTTGTCGAGTCGGCGCGTATCGAGTCGGACCTCGCGGTCGATCAGCCTGGCTCTGTCTCCGTCCATCCTGAACTTGTCGATGTACTTGCCGATCAGAAACAAGTGGTTCTCGCCGGCGTCGATGTGCGAATTGATCCCGTCATACATGCTCTGATAGACGACCAGCGAAGTCACCGCCGTCGCATTCTCACCGTCTTTTTCGACATCGACGGTATAGACCGTCACGTGCCGCTTGAGGGGCGAATGGTCGGTGTTATGCATAGGCAGTATCCCCATCATCACTTCGAGCTCTTTCTTGTTGCCCGAAAAATACGTCATGTCGCGCCGGATTTCCGGGCTGTACGCCTTGATAGCGTAGTGGAAAGTCTGGTCGCAGAGTTCCAGAAAATCGTTCCAATTCTCGTCATCGAGAAACAGGCATGACCGATAGATCGTATCCTTCACCGCATCGGTGACCTGGGTTCCATTCGTACTCATGGTGTTCCCTTTTGAATTCGATCGGCCCCGCGTCTTATTCGGCGGCGGCCATGTATTTTTTCATCGGGTTGCTCGGCGTCCGGTTCATCCACTTGCCCCATTGATCATAGAAGTGGCGCACGCCGTTTTCATCGTGGATGTAACCGTCCTCAAGCCGGCCGTGAAGGATGCGCCGAGGTTCGGTCCCGGTCCGCATGGCTGTACCCTGTCCTGTGACGGCGATTAAATCCTCATGGAGATTACGGCCGAACGGTCCCCAAATGGAATTGTGGTGCTCGATACGGGTCATGCGGTCCTCCGGTGAGTCGCTCTTAAGACCCAGGCCCCGGAACTCGATCATCACCTTATCTGGGGCAAGCGGCGTCACGACGTCGGCTCTGTACGCTGAGCCGCGCAGGTTGAAGTTCATGCCCGGAAACAAGTCGATCATGTACCACTGGTTCGGCGGGAACGTCGGGAAGGACAATTCGGCGCGTGACTCGAAGCCTTCGTATTCGTCGTACTTCACTTCGAAACTGTTGACGTTTACATGGCCGTTGTCGAAGGCTACGTTTTTGCGGGCAAAGTACTCGTCGTTAAAGCCGGTTACCCGGTTATGGTAGTGCATGTAGTCGTGGTAGAACTCGCTGTTGGTGTCATGCCACAGCTTGTAGTTAGTTGGGATGATTGCTTTGTGATAGTGGAACACCTCAAGCGGTTCAGTGTCGATGGCTCCCCGGATGCAGTCGAAGCAGCCGGCGGCCCATTCCTCTACCGACTCTTTTATCTCGTCGTTCAAGCTGACCCAGACGAAGCCGCCGAACCTAACTTCGCAGCGTAGTCTTCGAAGGCCCTCGTCCTCCTTTTTGAGGCGGTCCTGGTAGCCTTCTTCCTCGCGCGAGATGTAGACGCAGTTCCCCTTCATATCGAACTGCCAGGCGTGGAACATGCAGGTCATGCGCTTGGGATTGCCGGAAGGCTGGCCATCGAGGAAGGAACCGGAGGGCCGTCGCTCAATCATCATGCCGCGGTGCGGGCAGACATTTAAAAAGGCGCGCACCTGATTGTCGGAACCACGGACTACAATGACTGGTTCCCGTGCAATCGAAATGGTTCTAAAATCGTAAGGATTGGATAACTCCGATTCGTGACAAACGGGGATCCAAACCTTCTTAAAGATATTTTCGAGTTCTTCTTCGAAAATTTCCGGGTCGGAGTAAATCCGGCTATCCACCCATTCGCTAGGCTTCAAAGGTGGCGTTGCCATCCACTGTTTATGATTTCTCGCTGGCATTATCTAATCTCCTCGTACATCTACGTGTAACGATCATTTAACGATCATTTTTCGAACTGGCGATGTCATACGGCTTATCGGGAAGGGTTCATCCGACGCAGCGACCGCGCATAGATACCCAAACTTCCTAAAATCTCCACCAACAAAACTTATCCGGGCAGGCAGCATTAATCTGCCTTGTGATACCCCTTCTTAAACCTTTCGCCTATTTCCTACCCGAAATATCGTGCGATTCGGGTCATTCGTAAATTTGAATCTTCTTATAACTTCATAGATGGATCAAAACTCGGCCCTGCCGATGATCTTCCGCCGGCGTTGAAATTGGCATCGTCCCCGGCCCGCGGGACCAATCACCCGCTGGCCTGGTGGGCCATATAGATGCCAACCAGCACCACCAGGATGCCAGCGATTTCCGTCATTCCCATGGTTTCGGAAAGGAATAACCAGGCGAAGACCGCCGATGCGACCGGCGCCGATAACTAGGGCGGCCACTGCCAGGTTGAGGAGACGTTGGCCAACCTCGTGGCCGGATCCCGGGTCGGTTTTTCGCATGGGGCTAACGTTAATGCGTGTTCGTGAGAATCTGGAAGTTTGTTCATTTCATGCCCGTAACGGCTTGGCCGCGATTCATGGGTTAGAGGTGAAAATTCGGTAATTGTTTTTTCGCGTCGCCGTCCCAGAGGATGTCTTTCAACCGTTTGGTTTCCTTGTCTAAATCAGTCGGGCCACACCCAATAGCGGGTTCGATCGGAAACCGTTAATGAAAGGAGGAAAGGCCAATTCTACGCCATTCATAGAGGGAGCTTATCAAGGCATCGGGAATAACAATTTTACAAACCTGCTGAATTAACGTTGCTTAAAAAATCTGTTGGTAAATCACCGCAATGATGCGGTCCTGACTGGTTTTGGATTTTGGCTGGATCGTGAAAGCCACAACCGAATTTGTATAAGTGGTGGTCGCGGCGGGTGCTAGAATATATGGTGCTAGAATATATAAGGGGGTGTTCGGAAAACGACAACGGCGCTCCACTGAAAAACGAAAACACGCCATTTGGCCGCACGGACTTGCCGTTCGGTCGAGTGGGAATTTCAACGTGAACAAGGGAGAAGATATATGTCTAGGACGTTTTTGAAAACCATCTGCACTTCGGCTGCCGCCGCGGTTCTTGCCGTTGGGTTGGCCCCAACCGCTTCAGCGAAGGTTGGTTTCGGCAAGCCGGGCGAAGCGGTCCATGTGGTCGTCGGCTATCAACCCTATTACACACAGTCGTGGTCAGGCGTGGTGATCAACGGCAAACAGATCTGGAAGAAATATCTTCCGAAGGGCTCCACGGCGAAGTTCGATATCGGCCTTCAGGGTTCTGTCATCGTCGGCAAGCTGATCGGCGAAAAGAACCACATCGGTTACATGGGCGACATGCCGGCCATCGTATCGACCACGAAATATAAGAAGGTGGACATGCGGATGGTCGCGGTGCTCGGCACCTCGCGTCAGCAGTGCAATGTCTTCTTGGTGCGCAACGATGCGCCGAAGTTCAAGAATGGCATGGAAGCCGTCAAGTGGATGGACGGCAAGCTCGTCGCCGCTCCCCACGGCGCCTGCACGGACCGTTTCGGCCGCTGGGCCTTCGAACAGGCCGGCATCAAGCCGAAAAAGTACCTCAACATGAACATCGAGGTTATCACCTCGAGCTTCAAGAACAACAAGCTTGACGCCGCCGTTATCTGGGAGCCGACGGCCGCCAAGATCCAGCTTGCTGGTATCGCGCGTCGCGCCGCCACCGGCGAGAGTTTTGAGGGCATTGAAGGCGGCGATGCGGGTTTCCTGGTCATGCTTTGGGAACTAATCAAGGACCGCCCGGACGTTCACAAGGGTTGGCTCGAAGCCGAGCTTGACGCGCAGCTTTTCATGATCGATCTCAATAACTCCAGCGCCATCGCCGAGATGGCCGATGATCAGACCGAAGGCATGTCGCGGAAGACCTTATGGGCCTCGCTATATGGCACAAACCCCAAGTCAATCGGTGGCGGTCCGAATAAGAACACCTACGATTTCATCTTCAACGACACGGCAATGGGCCTGGTCAAGGCGGCGACAATATTCCTGAACGGCAGGAAAGTGGTGCCCAACCCGGTCCTGCGTAGCGATTCGATATGGGACGCGGTGGCTCGTGACGTGTTGAAGGCACGCGGGTTGTCGAGCCCAATCGGCTCGGTGAAGGAACTACCCGACTCGGCATATAAGAAATAGACTCGGGCGTTTTGAGTTGGACGGCGAGCCTTGGAGTTACTCCAAGGCTCGCTTCCGCTCAAACGATTACTTCACTGGGATTAGCCCGTCCGTAATACCTTCAATGAACTGATGGAATCGTTGCTATCCTTGGGTCGGGCTTGGTATCTTTTGCCTGCCTGCAGGTTAGCGTCATTTTAAAGTAGTCGTAATGAACCCAAACAAGGCCACGAAGACTGAGTCACCTAGTTCCCTGGAGCCGCCGACCGGGTTTTGGTTGTTTTTGTACCGGGCAAATAAAGGTGTCAGGACATCGACGCCTTATCTCATGTTCTTCGGCATCGCCTTGTGGTTGGTTACTTATTACCTTTTTAACGAAGGCTGGAAGCTTCCCCTCTTTAATAAAATTCCGGGCCCCGTGGAGGTCATCACCGAATGGATCAGCCGCGATCCCATATTCGGCATGTCCTTGTTCACCGAAGCCTATCACACTAATATCTACGTTAGCTGCCAGCGCATCCTCATCGCCTTTTCCATCGCCACAAGCGTCGGCGTGCCGCTTGGTCTTTTCATGGGGTGGTCAAAAACGTTCAGGGACTACACCTTTCCCATCCTCGAAACCCTGCGTCCGATCCCGATCCTGGCCTGGGTACCACTGGCGATCATCATGTTCTCGGGCTTCGAAACCCCGATCATTTTCCTGGCGACGCTGGCGTCGTTGTTCGTGACCACGCTGAACACTTTGCTGGGGGTGGATTCGATCGATGAGTCCTATTTCCGCGCCGCCGGCTGCCTGGGGTCGAAGCCGCGTCACGTTTTTTGGCACGTGGTCCTGCCCGGCGCCATGCCGTTCATCTTCACCGGCCTGCAAATCAGCGTGGGGGTCGCCTGGTTTTCGCTGGTCGCCGCGGAAATGATTTCCGGTGACTTCGGGCTCGGCTACATGATCATGGACTCGTACATGCAAAATAAATACGTCACCATGGTCATGGCCATGATCACATTGGGGTTCGTCGGCTGGCTGACATCGGCAATGGTACGTTTCGCTGGAGACAGGATGATGCAGTGGCGTGTTAGAGCGCTGGCGTTGGAGGGGCGGTAAAAATGCAGGCGGCAACTGCTACCAAGGGTGCGATTAGTATCCGCAACGTCACTAAAATTTACGATCCCGAAGGGGTCAATGTCATGGCGGTGGACGACTGTTCGCTGGAAATCGCACCAGGCGAAGTGTGCATGATCGTCGGACCGTCCGGCTGCGGAAAGACAACATTGTTGAATGCCATCGCCGGCTTCCATTCGATTACGTCGGGCGAGATCTACCTTGACGGTGAAATGCTGTGCGGCCCTGACAAGCCCATAGCGGACCAGGGCGCGGACCGCATGGTGGTGTTTCAGAACGGCGCCTTGTTCCCGTGGAAGACGCTGCTGGAAAACGTCGCCTATGGGCCGATCGTGCAAGGAATCATGGGCAAGAAGGAGGCCCGAGACAAGGCCCAGGACATTCTGGCCGAGGCGGGTCTGGCCGACTTCTCCATGAAGTTTCCCGGCGAGGTCTCCTCGGGAATGTCCCGGCGGGCCGAGATCGTGCGGGCGCTGATCAACGATCCTAAGGTGCTTCTGCTCGATGAGCCCTACCGCGCCATGGACGCTTTGACGAAATCGATCATGCATGAGTCGCTTCTCGAGGTGTACGACCGCACCAAGGTCACGATCTTTTTCATCACCCATGACCTGGAGGAAGCTATTTTCCTTGGCGATCGGGTCGTCGTTATGACAACGCGGCCGGCCAAGACGAAGAAGATCGTCAATGTCGCCATCAAGCGGCCCAGGGACTACACCGTGTTGTCGTCGGAAGAGTTCCGTCTGCTGGTCGCGGAGGCCAAGGGCGCCGTCCACGAAGAAGCAATCAAGGCCTTCGAAGCAGGTGAACGCGAATTGGCGTAACCGGGAATGAATGGGCTTTGCCGGACCAAACAGGTAAGAGAAAGAAAAAAATGTCGGAAGCAGTTCAAAGCGTGGATGCTACATCGAGACCCTTACGGCGGTCTGTCTTCCAGCAGATTATTAGCAACAAGACCGTCTGGCGCGGTGTTATAGCTATCATCGCCTTCGCCATGCTTTGGGAAATAGGAGCCCAGTTCAAGGCATGGTTCGGGATCGAGATCTGGTGGGTCGGAAAGGTGCCACCGCCCAGCGAGGTTTTCACGACGTGGTATTCCGTCGTGCAAAGGCCCGGGTATTGGGAGAGTTGGTACCTCAGTTTCTTCCGGGTTTTCCTAGGCTTCATTATTGCCCAGATCATCGGTATTCCGTTCGGGCTCGCGCTGGCCGTCAACAGGTATTTCCGCGAAATTTTCTTCCCGCCGTTCGAGATCCTGCGACCGATCCCGCCCTTGGCCTGGGTTCCGGCATCCATCATTTTCTGGCCGACCACCGAGTTGTCAATCGCCTTCGTGACCTTCCTGGGCGCCTTTTTTACCATCGTCATCAACGTGCTTGGGGGGGCGCGTGCCATCGATATCCAGTATCTCCGCGCCGCCCAATCCATGGGAGCCAGCCAGTGGGACCTGTTCAGGCGGATCATTCTGCCCGGCACGCTGCCGTCCATTTTTACCGGCGCCGCCGTCGGCATGGGCATCACCTGGGAGGTGGTGCTGGCGGCCGAAATGATTTCAGGTGGTGGTCAGCAAGCGGGCGGTGGGCTCGGCTTTTTCATCTGGAGTTCGTACATGGGTGGTGCCATGGAGCAGGTCATCGTTGGCATGATCTCGATCGGCATTGCCGGGTACCTCTCCAGCTCCCTTATTCGTTATCTGGGCACCGTCTCCATGCCTTGGCGGCGGTTATTCTAGTTTGGGGCGACCTACACCATGCAAAATACCGTGCACTCGAGAATGGATAAACCGACCAGCGTCACCAGGGACAGCGCGCCCGCGAGTGTCCACATAAACCGGGTATCCAAAGCCTATGGTGAGGAGTGGGAACGCCAGCAGGTCCTCGAAGACTTAAACCTGGAAATTTCGCCGGGGCAATTAACCGCCATCGTCGGCCCTTCCGGATGTGGAAAATCGACCATCGTCAATCTGGTGGCCGGGTTCGAGAAACCCGACAGCGGTACCATCACCATGAACGGCGAGGCGATCACCGGCCCCGGCATTGATAGGATGGTGGTGTTCCAAGAGACGGCGTTACTGCCGTGGTTGACCACTTATCGGAATGTTGTGTTCGGACCAAAGCTTCGCGGTGACATGGACCCTCGAGAACTCGAGGCCGAGGCGAACCGAATTATAGATACTGTTGGGTTGAGTGAGTTCAAAGATAAATATCCTCTGCAACTTTCGGGCGGCATGCAGCGCCGCGCCGAACTGGCCCGCGCCATGATCAATCATCCGTTGCTGATGATCATGGACGAACCGTTCCGGGGACTCGACGCCATGACCCGCGAATTGATGCAGGAATTCTACCTGCACCTGTTTGAGGAGAGCCGGCGCACCAACATGTTCGTCACCTCGGAAATCGAAGAAGCGATCTTCTTGGCCGATCAGGTGGTGGTCCTGTCCAACCGGCCGGCGACGGTCCGTGAAATCATCGAAATCAAGTTGGAACGTCCCCGGAATTTCGAGATGCTGAGCACGTCGGAAGCCTACGATTACAAGCGCCAGGCCATGGAAATATTGCACGAAGAAGCGCTCAAGAGCTTCAAGCGGACCGGCGGCCAGGATGATTTCCTCGACGCCTACGCGAAGCGCGCCGAATAGACCCCGGCAAATTCACTATCCACAAAATTGGGAATGGCCGCATGGAGTTTATGACGCTCCTGTTGCAGCGAAAGGTGATTATCGCTCTCGCCGTCATTGGCGCGCTCATCGCCACGGTGGGAAGCATCCTCATGCGCAAGAACACCTCGGTCAATCCCCGTGTCGCGCGCATCGTGCTTAGGACCGGCTATGCCCTTTCGTGGGGCAGCATCGCGACGTTCATCATTGCCGGTCTGCTCGGGTATTGACCCTTTCCATGGGCGGAATTGACCGGGTTGGCAAGGCATCGGCTATACTCTCTTGGTCATGATCGAAGCCAGAATTCTTTCGAAACGGTTCGGCGCCTTGATGGCCGTCGATGACGTTTCGTTTTCCATCGAGCCGGGAACTGTTGTCGGCTTTCTGGGCCCCAACGGCGCCGGCAAATCGACCACGCTTCGCCTTTTGACGGGATATCTGGCGCCCGACGGCGGAACGGCACGAATCTGCGGCTACGACATTACGGCGGACCGCCGCCGGGCACAGGCCTGCCTGGGTTACCTTCCGGAAGCCGCAACGGGTTTTCCCCACCTGACGGTCCGCGAGTTTCTTTCCTTTTGCGGGGAAAGCCGCGGACTGAGGCGGAAATCGCTCGGGGCGGCGATTGAGCAAACCTGCGCCAGGATAGAACTGGGCCCGGCGCTCGACCGGCAAATGAGGATCTTATCCAAGGGTTGGCGGCAACGCGCCTGGCTGGCCCAGGCAATCTTGCTGGATCCGCCCGTGTTGATACTGGACGAACCCACCGACGGGCTTGATCCCAACCAGAAGGACCGGGTGCGCGCTCTGATCCGCTCCATCGCACCCGAGAAAGCGATCATCCTGTCGACCCATATTCTTGAAGAGATCGAGGAAATCTGCGACCGGGTGTTCATTATCGCGGGCGGCCGAATCATCGCTGACGACACGCCCGGCAATCTAGCCGACGCCAACGGTCGTCTTGGGAGCGCCTTCCGGCGGCTGACCGGGGGCGCGCCATCCGAAAGCGCGCGCCTGGGGTGACAGACTTGGCGGGCGAACGTGGAATATCGGTTACTGGGAACACCCTCGCCGGGACCGGCGCCGTGTTCCGGCACGAACTTCGGTTGCTGCTCTATCAGCCACTGAGCTACCTGTTCCAGCTTGGTTTCCTGGCGGTCCTTGCGGCTTCTGTCTTCCTGATTGCCGACTTCTATGCCACCGACGAGGCATCGATCCGCCTGTTGCTGGTATTTTTACCGTGGGTCGCCTTGATCCTGGTGCCGGCCCTGGCCATGCGTGCCTGGATCGAAGACCACAGTGACCGAAGCATGGAATTGACCCTGACCCTGCCGGTGAGCGTGGGCGCGGTCGTCCTGGGAAAGTTTCTGGCCGGTTATCTGGTCTTGATCGTCACCCTGTTGTTCACGCTGCCGCTGGTGGCGACGGTGTATTACCTGGGCGAACCGGATTCCGGGGTCTTGTTCGCGGGATATTTAGCGTCCGCGCTTTTGTTGGGGACTTACTATGCGATCTCTCTATTCGCCGCGGCGCTGTCTCGGGAGCAGGTCGGGGCCTTCGTCATCGGCATCGCCTTGTTGTTTGTCCTTCTGCTTCTCGGCTGGGACGTGTTTGGCCGTGTCCTAAGAGGACAAGTGCCCGCTTCGATTATTGAGGCCCTGACGGCCTACAGTCCCAATACCTGGCTCATCCATATCAGCCGGGGCGTGGTCGATTTCGCCGGGGTGTTTTATTTTGCCGCCGTTTCCGCCGCCTCGTTGATCGGCGCGAAATTAGTGATCGGCGCCCGGTCCCGCGGCCCCTTGTCACCGGCGCGGACGGCACGGGGCGCGGCGGTGGCCTTGTTGATCGTAAGCCTGTTGGCTGGTTTGGTTCCGGCGGCCCAGCGGGTTCCCGGGGTCCTGGACCTGACGGCGGAAAAGGAGTTCACCCTTCACGACGGAATGTTTCGGGTCCTTGAACGGCTTCCCGCCGACACCCAGGTGACGTTGTACTGGAGTGCCAGTGAACCCAGCGTGCCCGCTACCATCAAATCCCATGCCACTCGCGTTTCCGAACTGTTGAAGACCCTTGTCGGCCGATCGGATGGCCGGCTTTCCCTGCGGACGGTCGACCCGGAACCGGACACCGACGAGGAGCTCCAGGCCATCGCCCACGGGGTCAGGAAAATCCCCATGTCGTCGGGCGATAATTTCTACCTCGGCATGACCTTTCAACATGGCGGGCGGGTCGGAAACATTCCATACCTGGACATCCGGCGCGACCGACTCCTCGAATACGACATCGCCGTGGGGCTGAACGGGCTGACCCGCACTCGGACCCCGAAAATAGGCGTCCTCAGCCCCCTTATACCGTCAGCGGCGGCGATCGGCGAGAGGGCAGGCATGTCGTTTATGGTCGAGCTCAAACGCGCCTACGACATCGCGGTCATTCCGTATTTCAAGGAGGTCCTACCGGACGGGCTGGACGTCTTGGTGTTGATCGACACGACCATCCTCAGGGGTGAAATGCTCTACGCCATCGACCAGTTCGTGATGAAGGGGGGCGGGCTCGTGGTCATGATGGACCCCTATCTCCGCTTCAACCGGGCCAGCAACGCCGTTAATCCCCAGCCCTCGGACGAGATCAACGACATCTCCGACATCCTGCAGAAATACGGCGTTCGTTATCTGGGCGAGGCCATCGTCGGCGACGCCCAACGGGCGTCCGTGGTCGCCGACCCGCAACAGGCGCGATTGAGTTTCCCTTTCTGGATGCGCATTCCAACGGACGGGCTTTCCCCGTCGCACCCGGCGACGGCGGACCTGAACGAGGTGTTCATGGTCGAGCCGGGGGCGCTCAAGCTGCTGGCTCCGGAGCGCGCGACGGCGCTGGTCACGACGACGGAGAACAGCGGCACCTTGCCGCGCAAGGGCTTCGCTGACAAAACCCCGCGCGAACTGGCGTTCGCCTTCAAGCCAGACAAAATCCGCCGCGTCATTGCCGCGGCGCTCCGCGGCCCCTTCGAGAGCGCCTACGCGGCTCCGCCCGATGGCGTCGACGCGGGCCGCTACATCCAGCGCTCGGGGGACGCCTGGGCCCCGGTCTTCGTCATCGCCGACGTGGACTGGCTGTTCGACCCGTTTTCCCTGCAACGGACGAACGTCGGCGATAAGGTGCTGGTACGGCCGCTCAACGACAATCTCGCCTTTCTGCTGAACATCATCGAATACGCCGGCGGCGACGAGGCACTGATCGCCATCCGTTCCCGGGGCAGGCTGCACCGCCCGTTCAGCCGGGTCGCCGACCTGTTCCAGGCGGCGGAGCTTAAGTTCAAGGAGGAGGAGGCGGCGCTGACGCGGCGCGTCGCCGAGATCGAAGGCCGGATCGCGGCGTACTCGGAAACCGCCGGGAGCGCCAACATCGACCAAATGCCATCCCGCATCAAAGAGGACCTGAAGAAGTTCCGGATGGAATTGCTGCCGGTGCGCCGCAAGCTGCGCGCCGTGCGCCGGCAGATACGCAACGAGGTCGACAGCCTCGGCCGCCGCCTGACCGTCGTCAACCTACTGGCCGGCCCCTTGTTCGTGCTGGTCTTCGGCGCCGCCGTGTTCACCCTGCGGCGCCGGCGGGGCGGCGGCTAAGTCCTGGCGGAACCGGCTGTTCGCGGCGTTTCCGAGGTCGGCAGGTCGCCGAAACGCTTCTCGAACTCGCCCGATTCCTTCAGCTCTTTGACGATCGAGATCATCACATTCGCCATCGGCATCATCGGTTCGCTCGGCGACCAAACCAACCCAACTTCCTGGCTGATTTCCGGTTCGATCAGGTCCACGGCGCGGGCCCCGGGAAACTGTCCGGGCATACGGACGAAATGCTTCGGGATCACGGTGACCAATCCCGCGAACATGACGTGGAAAATCAGGTTGAGGATGGAATCAGACACGGTGACGCAGGGCGTAGGCTCCTTGCCGGCCTTGGCGAAGGTGTCGTCGATGATCTTCCGCTCGTGCATGGACTTGTCCAACAGGCACAGTGGCAGGTCCGCGGCGTCTTTCCAGGTAACCGCCGAGAGTTTGGCGTATTCCTTGGTATCGGGGACCAGAAGGCTTAAGCGCTCGTCGTAGATCGGCATCGAATGCAGACCCTTGAGTTCCCCCTGTTGCAGATAGGTGATGCCGACGTCGAGCGAAAAGTTGCTGAGGCCCAGTTTGGTTTCCTCGATGCCCAGGAACTGGATATCCACCTCGACACCCGGGTGTTTCTGGGCCAGTAGCTGGCTGAACAACGGCAGCACGGGCGAGCTGTTGGGCATGGCGCCCAGGCGCAGCCGGCCTTCGAAGTTTTCCCGCATGCCGGAAAGCTCGACCAGCATGGCGTCCCGCTGGGAGATGACGCGTTCGGCCCATTCGATGATCTTCTGGCCTTCGCTGGTAAAACCGAGAAACCGCCTGCCGCGCAGCACGATGGGGACGCCAAGGGTCAATTCCAGTTGCTTGATGGCGCTCGAAAGGCTTGGCTGGGAAACGTTGCAGCGTGCCGCCGCGCGGCCAAAATGTTCCTCCTGCGCCAAGGCAGTCAGGTACTGGAGTTGTCTAAAAAACATCGCTCCCCCGGTATTTTCATCTGTTCTTTATTGATAAACGCGGTCCTGTAATAGATGCATTCTATCACTTTTTAATAGATGTATTCTATCAAAAAGGGATTTTTGGACCCAGATTGCCCAGATCAAGGGCTGGAATTATTTTTTGATATCCTTGATCTATGCCAAGTCCCTTTTCCTCTAACTTGTCTATCAATAGCCCACTGGGAACGAATGTAATAAGGAATCTTTTATCAGAAGGAGATCAAAATTACTGGTGCAAGCGCAATGGTTGAGGAGACACCTCTCTGCAAGAAGCGCAATCTCACGCCCTGTGAGACCCCCGGTTGCAGCGAGAACTGCGCCTATGCCTAAAGCTGCTACGAATACCGGATGGGTCGATCGACCGTGTTCTGGCCCGGTGTGGCGCTCATCATGTTGGTCGTCCTGGGGGCCTTTCTCTAAGTCGGCCAAACGACAACGAAAGTACCGAACGCCCGGACGTCGTTGCCGGCGGCGTGCTCAAAGATCTGAGCGCCGCCCCGGCCCGCGGGCGGCAAGCGGGCGCTCGTTGAACCGAGAACGCTGGTATTCCCTAAATCGCTAATCCTGAAATTGTGGTCATGCCTGTGGCCCGGCGGGCAATTTTTCTTGGCCCCTCCCAAATTCGAGTGGGCACTCCCTACCCGGGCGTTAATTTCGAAGATTTGTGTGCCCAGGACTTTATCGCACGCGCTTAGATGCGGATGCGTTCCCCTTTTGGGTCGAAGAACGGCGTGTCCACGACCGATGCGGTTACTTTGTCAGAGTCCGTAACGATGGTCAACGTGGACCCGATTTTCGAATGCTCCACCGGCACGTAACCAAGCCCGATAACTTTATCCAACGTCGGGCTATAGGCGGCAAAGGTCGCTTTGCCGGCCGGTTTGCCGTCGATTTCGATCGGTGTTCCCGGGGTGACGACAATCGGTTCGCTATCGACCTCGTAGCCCACGAGCTTCCGGTCCACGCCCTTTTCCTTGACTGCGAGCATGGCATCGCGGCCGATGAAGTTGCCCTTGTCGAGATTCACGAAGGCCTCCAAGCCGGCTTCGAAGGGGTTGGTCGTCTCGTCGATCTCGCGCGTATAAATATGGTAAACCTTCTCGAGGCGGAAGATTCCCACCGTCTTGCTGCCGCACAGTTCGAGCCCATGGTCCTTTCCGGCTTCGACGAGTGCATCGTACATCGTCCATGCGTAACCCGCATCGTAGACAATCTCGTAGCCGAGTTCCCCGGTTACGCCGAGACGGGCGACGATGGCGTCTATCCCGGCAATCTTCGTCTCGACACAGCCGAAATAGGGAAGGGCCTCGTTTGAAATGTCCGCCTCGGTAATCTTTTGCAGGATGTCGCGGGAATTCGGCCCCTGGATTTCGATAATCGTCGAGCCGTTGGTCTGGTCATCGATGGTGATGTCCATGTCGCCAATGTGTGAATCGAGCCAGCCCGGGGTCTTGTGGACGTTGAACGCCGCCGCCGTCATCAAATAGTGATCGGGCGCCAGGCAAAGGACGACCAGATCATCGACGAAACCGCCCTCCTCGTTGAGAAGGCCTGAATAAGAGCAACGCCCCGCCACCGGTTTGATGTTTGCCGCGCACACTTTCTGCACCGCGGCATGGGCGTCCTTTCCCTTGACGTGAATCTCGCCCATCTGGTGGCCGTCGAACAGAACAGCCGCCTCGCGGCACGTCTTGACCTCTTGTTCGAGGGACGAGAAGTGCTCGGGCATTTCCCAGCCCGCGAAATCGATGAAGCCTTTTGCCCCGTGCGCTACGTGTTGCCCGTAGTGCGGGGATCGTTTAAGGATTTTTGTCATTTCTTCAGCCGCCTCCCTGCGACAGTCAATGGGCGTTTCCGGCCCTTATTTTTCCCGACGTGGGATGTTCGTGCCTTTATGCCACATATCGAAGTGATTCTTGTGGGTATCCAAATAGGCCCCATCCTTGAAGTACTTGTCGTAGAAATCGGTGTCCAGGTGGTGCGCCTGGATAAAGTACAGAAGATGCATGGTGTCGTTGAAAGCGGGGAATTTTCCGTATTCCTCGAAGATGTAGGTGCAGATATCCTTTACGCATTCGATGCCTTCGTCGCTGACGCCGGGAACGGCCTTCTCAAACTCCTCGTTGCTGACCTTGTGGGGGAGAACCATTCCCCGTTTTTCCCAATCGTCCAGCTTTTCACCCATTCCTTCGACGGCCGCCTCGACGGCCGCATTCATGTCCTTGTAGTAGGGCGGGCAAAAGCCTTCGAAATAGCCGTCCAGGCCAACGGGGTTCGGGAAGGGGTCTTCCTTTGGCGTGATGAAACGCATGCCCAACCCCTTGCAGATTGGCGTGCCGCCCATCACGACGAGCGGCGTAAAGCCGCCATGTAGCCAGCCGCCGATTCCCGTCGCCGCCATGGCGAGTTGCATCAACGTTCCCATCATCGCCCCCTCGGCGCAAAGCCAGCTGACGATGATTTTCTCCAGCCGGCCGAGAGGCAGGATATTTTCCTTGTTCAAAAGCCCGTTTTCAGCCCACTTTTCGCAACCGGCGGCCCGCATTCCCTTGCGTTCGTCGACGATGTAATACCCCCCGGTTTTTGAATACCGCGCACCGCCCTTTGAGTCGCACATGTTGACCATGAGCCGGATCAAGTCTTGACTCACGTCGGTGACCGGCATGAACAAGGTCGAGCCGGGGGTGTTGGTCACCCAAAGGTTGTGAGCGAAAAGACCCGGCTCCGCCTGGGGAAGATCAAAACGGCCTTCGCTGATTTTCACTGTATATTCGTCGTAGAAGCCTCGAATCTTGTTTCGGTCTTCCTCGGTCTCGTACTCCTTCATCTTGCTCATCTTGTGCTTGGTTCCCTGATAGAGGAACAAGCCGTCGTCGTTGGTGAAGAAGAGTTGAGTCCGATGTGCGCCGACGGCGCTCGGGTGCGTGCGGCCGACGGACTTCACCATGCCGCCCTGCGTGTCGCCCTCGCAAAGTATCGCTCCGGTCAACCCTGTCGCCGCGGCGACGAGGATCGCGGTTTCATCTTCCGAAAGGGGAAACGGTTCTTTTTCGGATTTGTAGGTGAAGGGGCCGTATTCGAGTTCCATGCCGAAGCCAAATCGACGAGATCGGCGTCCCATCATCGCTTCAAACAACGGAAAATTCCACGCAGCCTCAACTTCCGGGCGCATTCCGTATGGCTTCGTATCATCACTCATGGCTAATCCTCATTAATAGGAACGGGTTCGTGTGGTTTTCGAGCGAAAACTAGGAAGGGGAGTCGGAGTATGTAAAACAGAATTCCTGGCCGAAGAAGCTTGACAAACACCGAAACCAATTCGCGCGGTGTGATATACGTCCGAGCGTCCCAAACACCCATCGTTCCCACCATGATCAGTCGCCCATTCTTGACCTCGAACCCTTTGATGGATATCTCGAAGTCACCAGCCATAGATCTGATGAGCACGCTACGTCCCCTCCCTGCATCTGCTTCGCGATTTCGCTAGCATCGCTAACAACTGTTTCCCCAGGTTTCCGAAAGGTCAACTCTGTTCTTGATTGAAAGGAATTGAAAATAAAAATCGACCTATGGAAAAATAGGGGTATCAAATTGGGGTCAACTGACGGCATGACGCTGCGAGCCGTCGAGCTGCATCGCCAAACCATACAACCGCCGATCGCCGCGTTGGCGACGACCGGCAACTTCATCTATGCATCTGTTGGCATGATGGTCGGGGGAATTCTACCCGCGTCGGCGCCGCCATCGGCGCCCATCTCGCCCACACCGTCTCGCAAGCGACTTTGCGCCGGGTCGTCGCGTGGGTTTTGGTGGCCGTCGGCAATTTCATCGTCGGGCGGATTTTGCTGGCCTGAATGGGTGCCTGATGAGCCCCTTTAGTAGGCATTCTAAATCGAGTGTTTCGTTCTTTCTATCAAGGACTTAGCCCTTGTTGCGCGATCCGGGATGGTTGTAAGCTTTAGAGTGGACAGCGGTCCACGGGTTGAAATCGCCATCGCCCCTTAAGGGATGGCTATAGGGAATAATTTTTGCTTAACAGGAAGCTTGAGTCAGGGAGAAAAATACGATGGCAGACGCGCCGAAGAAAAGAAAAAGAGTCACGATTAGAACCCTTAACAAGAAGATGCGAGAGGGTGAGCAGATCGTTCAGATGGCGATCTACGATTACCGCAGCGCCGTCATCGCCGACCGCCAGGACATCGACATCCTTTGCGTCTCGGACACCGGCGGCATGATTCTGTTCGGCCACAAAAGCACGGTGACGGTAACCTTCGACGAAGTGATGATGATGGCGAAAGCCATCGACCGCGGCAGCCAATACGGCATGCGCATGGTCGACATGCCCTATTGGAGCTTCCACGTCTCGGCCGAACAGGCGGTGGAGAACGCGGGCCGCTTCGTCCACGAAGCCAATGCCGAGGTCATGAAGTGCGAAGGCAACTTGCACCACGCCCGCAACATCGAGGCTATCATCAAGGCCGGTATACCTGTTCAGGGGCATATCGGCATCACGCCCATGCGTATCCCGCAGATGGGCGGCTTCTTCGCCCAGGGCAAGACCGCGGACGCCGCCAAGCGGATGGTCGACGACGCCCAGGCCTTCGTCGACGCCGGCTGTTTCTCGATCCTTTGCGAGGTGACTTCGGAAGAGGTTTGCCATTACCTTACGGAAACTTTGCCGGTTCCGGTGATTAGCCTCGGCGCCGGCAACAAGGGCCACGGCGTGCACATCATTACCTCCGATCTGTTCAAGCTGTGGGAAGAACATGTGCCGCGCCACTCCAAGGTCTACACGGACCTGATCCCGATCATGGAGGACGTCTTCATTCGCTACCGCGATGAGGTGCGCGAGCACATCTATCCGGGGCCCGAACACACGGTCTATATGTCTGACGAGGATGTGGCGCAGTTCGCCAAGGACATGAAATGGGAGTCCAAGCTCGCGGAACTGGATAAGAAAAAGAGCAACAAGAAGAATTGATCGCGGTTCGGGCCGAACGGTTGATGCCCCAGGGGTCGCGGGGGCGCCCCCCGGATTAATGATAGGGGGGACACCCCCCGGTGGCCCCCCGGGGGGTGCCGTTGACGACGGTGTCCCCCGCCGCTTTCTAGACCTTCGGGTCGGGAAGCCCGTTCTGGCGGCAGGCCGCGATCACTGTATTGCGGAGTAGACACGCGATGGTCATGGGCCCGACACCACCCGGCACCGGCGTGATGGCGCCGGCCACCTTGACGGCTTCGTCGAAGGCGACGTCGCCGACGAGCCTGGTTTTTGGCGAGCCGTCTTCGTTAGTGCCCTTTTCAGGAGCATCGATACGATTGATGCCGACGTCGATGACGGTGGCACCGGGTTTGATCCAATCGCCGCGGACCATTTCCGGCCGGCCGACGGCGACCACCAGGATTTCGGCTTCGGCGCAGCGTTCGGGCAGGTCCCGGGTCCGGGAATGGGCGATGTTTACCGTGCAGTGCTCGGCCAGCAACAGCGCCGCCATCGGCTTGCCGACGATGTTGGATCGCCCCAGGACCATCGCGCGCTTGCCTTTCAGATCGCCAAGAGTCTCCTTCAGCATCAACAGGCAACCGTAGGGCGTGCATGGCACCGGCGCCTCCGCCCCGGTCCACAGCCGGCCGACGTTGACCACGTGAAAGCCGTCCACGTCCTTTTCCGGCGAGATGGCGGCGGTGACTTTCTGCTCGTCGATCTGATCGGGCAGCGGCAACTGGACCAGGATGCCGTTGACCGCCGGATCGCCGTTGAGCCGATCGATCAACCCCAGCAGCTCCTGTTCGGGCGCATCGACGGCAAGCCGGTGTTCGACCGACACCATGCCGGCTTCTTCCGTCTGCTTCCCCTTGTTGCGCACGTAGACGTGGCTTGCCGGGTCGTCGCCCACCAGCACCACGTCGAGCCGGGCCTCCAGTCCGTGTCGGTCCTTAAGGCTGGTCACTGCCGCCGCCACCTTTTCGCGAAGCCCGGCGGCAAAGGCCTTGCCGTCGATGATCGTTGCGTCGGACACGTTTATTCCCCCTCTTTTCGGCGCCCCTGGTGTCGAAATAAAGCGGCTCCGGGAACCGATGACGTCGACACCACGGCCCGGAGCGGTCGAAATGTATGCGATTGAAATAAATTTGGCGAACGGAAAAACGTTAAGGAAAACCTATCACTTCATTTGAAGAACTTTCTTTACACGTTTCTTATTTAGATTGATGATTATTCGCCGTTCTACAAACCCGGTGCTGAAAAGGGATTTCAGGGACGGTTAAGACCAGGGGGGATGTTCGAGTGACTTCAATTGACCAACCAAATTTTGGGGACCGACGCCGCGCCGTTTTGCGTGGGCGCGAGCGTTCTTATTGGCATTGACAGATTTTATTCGAAGGCGAACATCCCCCGATTAACGAGTTGCTAAGGAGGCCAAAGGGATCAAACAACACCATTAACAAACTAGGACGAGGCGCCTTCGTCCGGCAAGACCTTCCCCGCCGTGCGGCGCCTCAACAACAAGGAAGCTTGAATTTTGGAGGACACCACGACATGAGTAAAAAAACCGATCTAGACGGGTATGACGCCAAAACCCGTCGAATGATGAAGGGCATGGCTGCGGCTGAAAATCGCGCCCTCGCGGCCCGCGCCGAAGAAGAATGCGAGTGCAAGGAAGGCATGTTTCCGAGCATCGGTCGGCGGGGCTTCCTTGCCGCGGCCGGGGCGGCCGGGGCGGCCGCGCTGGTGACCCGAGGAGCCAACGCGGCGGCACCACCGGGCGCCATGGACTATCCCGTGCAAAAGGACCCGACCAGTGAACAGGGCCGCCTGACCAGCGCTGACGGCGGATACGGTTCGCGTTCTCAGTTCGAGAGCGAGGTCCGTTGGCGTTTCCCGACGGCGACCAAGGAATCGTCTTGGACGATGGTGCCATTGGACAAAAGTCAAGGCATTATCACCCCTTCGGGGCTGCACTTCGAACGCCACCACGGCGGCATTCCCAACATCGACCCGGCGAAGCACACGCTGATCGTCCACGGAATGGTCAATCAGGCCAGGAAATACACCATGGCCGACTTGATGCGGTTTCCGTCGATATCGCGGCAACACTTTATCGAATGCTCCGGCAACGGCCTGACGGAATGGAAGAAGCCGTACCTGAAGACCGTCCAGGGCACCCATGGCCTGACCAGCACGTCCGAATGGACGGGCGTTCCGTTATCGACGATCCTGCGCGAAGTCGGCGTCAAGGACGGCGCCGGATGGATCCTGGCCGAAGGCGGCGACGCCGCGGTGATGACCCGCAGTGTGCCGTTGGATAAATGCTGGAGCGACGCCATGCTGGCCTATGCCCAGAACGGCGAGGCGCTGCGTCCCGAACAGGGACACCCGCTGCGTCTTCTGCTGCCCGGGTACGAAGGCAACACCCACATCAAGTGGTTGCGCCGCATCGAGGTCAGCGACAAGCCGTTCATGAGCCGCGAAGAGACGTCCAAGTACACGGACCTCTTGAACGGCGGCAAGGCACGTCAGTTCTCGTTCACCATGGAAGCCAAATCGGTGATCACCTACCCGTCCGGCGAAATGAAGCTGCCGGGTGCGGGATTCTACGAGCTTACCGGCCTCGCCTGGTCGGGCCGCGGAAAGGTCCGGCGGGTCGATATTTCCACCGATGGCGGCGCGTCCTGGGGCTTGGCTCAATTACAGACGCCGATCCAGTCCATTTGCCACACCCGGTTCCGCTTCCCGTGGCACTGGGACGGCAAGCCGGCGATTCTGCAAAGCCGTTGCCAGGACGAGACCGGCTACACCCAGCCGACCATCAAGCAACTGGTTGCCGTCCGCGGTCTCGACGGGCACGCCAAGTTCGGATCGATCTATCACTTAAACGGCATCCAGAGTTGGGGCGTCGATAGCGACGGGAGTGTGAAAAATGTCCACAAATATTAAAAAACTGACATTGGGTGGCTGTTGCGTGATCGCGCTCAGCCTTGGCATCGCTAACGCCGTCGAGGCGGGCAGCAACTACGGCCATAAGTATGGTTTCGGCACCCCGGCCAGTGCCGCCGATATCTCCAAGATCGATATTGACGTCATGCCCGACGGCCGCGGCGCGCCTCCGGGCCAGGGAACCTACGCCGAGGGCAAGAAGGTCTATGCCGCCACGTGCGCAGCCTGCCACGGCGCCGACATGGCGAAGCCGGTGAAAGGGACCGGGGCCGCGCCGCTACGTGGCGGCCGCGGCACGCTCACCTCGGGCAAACCGAAGAAGACGGTCGAAAGCTACTGGCCCTACGCCTCGACGCTGTTCGACTACACCAAGCGGGCGATGCCGTTCTACGAGCCCGGCTCGATGAACGACAATGACATTTATGCGGTGGTCGCCTACATCCTCGCCGAGGGTGGGATCATCAGCAAGGACACGGTGATGAACGCCAAGACCCTGGCCAACGTGAAGATGCCCAACCGGAACGGATTCATCTCCGACCCGAGACCGGATATCTTCCTCTACGACTAAGGTTAAATCTTCCTCCCATAATTCGGCGCGGGCCCATTAAGGGTCCGCGCTTTTTTTTGTCCCCAACCAGGGCATTTTTTTTAGCCGCCTAAGACGCCGATGATCAGCACGACAAATAACGCCGACAACGCATAAACACCTATTCTGGCGGTCGCGAAGCTGTCCATCAAGCGGGTGAGGACTGGCGCCAAAATTGGCCGAAGGCCTTTGCATCCGATCAAAAAACAGACCCGCAAGACACAGGGTACCGCCGGCAGGCCGACGATCAGGGCCGCCGTCAGCGAGACCAGTAGGCCGGCGGGTTCCCGGACGTATTCCATGTAGGCCTCGGCATAGAACCATTCGGTGCCGTAGGGAATGGGCGTCCTCTTGTACTGCCATTCCAGCCAGGTCCCTATGTGCATCAGGACGACCCACATGAGGATGGCGCCGGCGGCGAGAAGGAAAACGAAAAGGACTTGCGGGAGAGCGGACGGCGCGCGGGCGATCCGTGAGAGCAGGCCGGCACCGACGGCCAGCCACGCCAAGGCGACCACTACGGAAGGCGCCGCGAAAAAGTTGAGTACATGGCCGATAACGGCTTCCGGGTCGGGCGCAAACAACAGTGCGCCAGTCACCAGCGAACCGGTGCCGACCACCCCAACCGTAACGAAACCGTAGGCGACGACGTGGAACTTGGGCCAGCCTTTCGCGAAACCGGTCCCCGGCATTCCGTAGAACCCGGAGGCGGCGTCCGACATCAGCCGGGAATAGGTTGCCGTCCGTAAACTGTCCCACCAAGCCCGGTGGTCGGCGGCCATGCGTTGGCGCCGGTCGCGATCGGCCCACAGGTCGGCGATCATGACCAGGACGGCGAATACCAGCACCAGGGCCGAGAAAGGTTCGGCAAATGCCATAGAAACCCCGTTTCCCATGTTAGTGCATATAAGGGTTTATGACAGACCCGATAACACCCATCGGCACCGGCGGAAGCGGGTTATCCGTGGACGAGCTTTGTTTTCCCTGTAAACTCCCAGGCAAGGAGTCCCATGGCAGGTCCCCGTTCATCTGCCGAAATGGTCCATCGCCCATGAAAACCAAGAGCAACACCGTCGGGGCGCGGCTTCGCGTCGTCCTCGGACCGGGCGCGGCGGTCGGTCCCGGCCAAGCCGCGATGCTGGAAGAAATCAGGGACACCGGCTCGATCGCTGCCGCCGGCCGTCGGATGAATATGAGCTACAAGCAGGCCTGGTATTTAGTCAAATCCATAAATAATTGCTTCGGCAAACCGTTAGCCGTCATGCATAAAGGTGGACGTTCGGGTGGCAGCGCCGTCCTGACGCCCTTTGGTGAAGAGGTTCTTATGCGTTACCGGCGCATGGAGAAACTAACCGCCAAGGCCATCGACGGGGAAATAAAAGCTCTCAAGACCGCCTTGAACGAAAAATCCGACCGGTAATCATTTTTTCCTGATCCGCGAAACCTCGGCCCGTTGGCTTCAACCCCTTGGAAACCTTGACATAGAATCATCGATATAGTCAGTTTGTTATATCGGTATTTTAGGTTGGGAACGCCATGTTGACAGGGCGCGCACTGGAGCGAATTCTCTATCGGACCGTCATTGTCGGTGCCGTCATCGTCGCCCCCTTATTCGCCCTTGGGGCGAGCGCGGCAACGATCCCGCCGACGATTGCCGCCGCTTCGAACTTGCGGTTCGGATTAGAGGAAATCGCCCGGATCTTCCACCGCGATACCGGCGTCAAGGTAAGGTTGTCCTTCGGCTCGTCGGGGAATTTCGCCCGCCAGATCAGGCAGGGCGCCCCGTTTGAACTGTATATGTCAGCCGACGAGGTCTATGTCCTGGATCTCGCCCGGGATGAATTCACCATTGGCGAAGGCGTTCTTTATGCCATCGGCCGGATTGCCATTTTCGCACCCACGGGTTCGCCCTTGCAGGTTGATGCAATTATGCAGGGCCTGCGGGTGATGATCAAAAATGGGCGCTTGAAACATTTCGCCATCGCCAATCCCGAACACGCTCCCTACGGCCGCGCTGCTCGCGAGGTGCTTGTTCATGCGGGCTTGTGGGAAAAGATCCTACCTCGCCTGGTTTTCGGCGAAAACATCTCGCAAGCGGCTCAGTTCGTGCTATCCGGGTCAACCCAGGGCGGGCTTCTCGCCTACTCCCTCGTGCGCTCGCCGCCGTTCTCGGGCCGGGGTGAATCGGCACTTGTTCCGGCTAAATGGCACCGCCCGCTCAGGCAGCGCATGGCGTTGCTCAAAGGAGCTGGCCAGGTTGCGCGGCATTTTTACCACTTCATTCAGCAGCCGCCCGCGCGGGCCATCCTGCGCCGGTATGGTTTTGGTCCACCGGATGGGAGTTGAGCCATCATGAATTGGCCGTCGCTGATTTTGTCGTTGAAATTGGCGGTTTGGACCATGGTGGTCTTGCTGCCAATCGGTATTGTCCTGAGCCGCCAGCTTGCATGGCGACGGTTCCCCGCCAAGGGCTTGGTGGAAGCCGCCTTGGCGCTGCCGCTTGTCTTGCCGCCGACGGTTCTGGGCTTTTACATTCTGATCACCCTTGGCGGTGGATCACCGATCGGGCAGTTCTATGACGCGGTGCTCGGACGGTCGTTGGTGTTTAGCTTTGACGGGTTGCTCGTCGCCTCGGTGTTATTCAACCTTCCCTTCGTCGTCCTGCCCATGCGGCGGGCTTTCGAATCCATCCCCCCCGAGGTGCGGGAGGCGGCGGCGTGCTGCGGGATGTCGGCTGGGCGGATCCTCTGGCGAATCGAGCTTCCGCTGGCCTGGCCCGGCATTCTATCGGCACTCGTTCTCACGTTTGCCCACACCATCGGTGAATTCGGCGTCGTGCTGATGGTTGGCGGCAATATCCCCGGAGAGACCGAAACCATCGCCATCGCCATCTACGACCGGGTCCAGGCTTTCGATAATGCCGCAGCCGGCTTGATGTCGGCAGTGTTGCTCATCGTCGCCCTCGCCGCCATTGGCATCACCTACGCGGCGACGTCCTCGGTCGGGCGGAGGAATATCTGACATGGTCGCGAAACTGACCGTCGCCCTGCAAGATGACGGGCCGTTCCGTTTGGACGTCCAGTTGTCCTGCGCCACTGGGGAAATCCTCGCTCTTGTCGGCCCATCGGGAAGCGGAAAATCGAGGGTCCTGCGCAGCATCGCCGGTTTGTATCGACCGAAACGTGGCGAGATCATCTATGGTGACGAAGTCTGGTATGACCCCGCCAAAGCCGTCAACCTGACGCCTCAGCAACGCCGAGTTGGGATCGTTTTCCAGAACTACGCGCTGTTCCCGCACCTCTCCGCAATCAAGAACGTTATGGAGGCGCTTGGGGATCGGCCCCCTTCGGAGCGTCGGGCGCGGGCCGGTGAACTCCTTGACCTCGTCAATCTCGGCGGGCTCGAGGATCGAAACCCCGCGGAACTTTCCGGCGGCCAGCAACAGCGCGTGGCCGTGGCCCGGGCGCTTGCCCGCGATCCCAACGTTCTCCTGCTCGATGAGCCTTTTTCCGCCGTCGACAAGGCGACACGCCAGCGACTTTATCGGGAACTCGCCGATCTGCGCCGCCAACTACGGATGCCGGTCGTACTGGTGACTCATGATCTGGACGAGGCAGCTATGTTAGCGGATCGGCTATGCATCCTTCATCGCGGAAGGACGCTGCAGGAGGGACCGCCTTTCGACGTCATGACGCGGCCGGCAACACCAGAGATAGCGCGGTTGGTGGAATTGAAAAACACCTTCGAAGGGCGAGTGTTGGAACACCAGGCCGGCAATGATCGAACGTTCTTGGGGTGGGGGCCTTATACGCTGGAAACAACGTATCAGCCGAATTTCCCCGAAGGCAGTTGCGTGACTTGGACGATCCCGAATGCCCGCGTCATTATTCACCGACCTGATCGCCCATCCAGAGGCGAAAGGGAGAACCCGGTTTCCGGCATCATCATGGAGTTCGTGCCGCTTGGCGACTGGACAAGCGTCGCCATCACCGTGGATGGAGTGCCGGATTCACCGCTTTTCATGACCGTGCCCACCCATGTCGCTCACCGAAACGACCTTGCGACCGACAAGCGAATCAACGCGTCACTTCTCGCAAAGGGGATTCATCTCATGCCGTTGAGCCATGAGGACGAGGCCTGATCGGTATCGTTTGGTGAACTGCGCCCATCGCCAGCGAGTCTTCTCCAAACCCCCGGTCCCCACAGGGCTTCTTTAGAAGGTCTCAAAATCAATCGTAGGCCGAGGAAATCGACGGCCAGGAGAAAGCGACAGGAGAAGTGTGTCTGGATGGGTGCCCCTGGACGGCTTTGGGGTGCCCTGGGGGGTATTAGCCTTCCGACAACTCCGCGCAATCGAAACAGGTCGGCGTGGTGGGGTCGTTTTCGAGCCGTTTAAGTTCGATATTTATGCCGCAACTGACGCAATAGCCGAATTCGCCTTCGTCCATACGCTTCAGCGCCGCGTCGATGCGTTGAATCTCGACCGTCCGCCGGCGTTCCGTTTCAAGCTGCATGGCCTGGGTTTGCAAGGCATCCATGCGCGATAGACGCCCGACCATGGTCTGGTCCAACTGCACCGGTTTACGCGCTTCTTCCGTAACCTCGGAAAGTTTCTCGACTTCCTCGCGCATTCCAGTCAGGCGCTTTTTGTATGCCTTTACGTCGATTTTCCGTTTTTTAGCCATTTCAATCCCATCACCCCGAACAGACTTATAAGAGTGGCAGGCTCCAGCGCCCGTGGTCAAGTCCTAGCGTTGGGGGCTTTTGCCAGGGCGGCGAACACGGGTTGATTGGCGTTGGGCTCTCAAGTATCAACGCTTAAGCGGGGCGGGAATCGGCATTCCTCCGAACCGCCTTGGAGTCCGAAAATCAATGATTCTTTACCAATACTTTCGAGACCAAATCGTCCGTATCGTCGAGGACCTAGCGGCTTCCGGGGAACTTCCGGGCCCGCTCGATACGGCCCGGGTCGCGGTCGAACCCCCGCGCCAAACCGGCCACGGCGACATCACCACCAACGCGGCCATGGTTCTGTCAAAGCCGACGGGTTTGAAGCCCCACGATTTGGCGGCGGTTTTGGCCGAGCGGCTAAAAGGGATCGAAGCGGTCATGGAAACGGAAATCGCCGGCCCCGGTTTCATCAACCTAAGCCTGGAACCGGCCTTTTGGCACCGGCAATTAAAGGAAATCGTTGAGACTGGTCCTGCCTACGGCGATTCCGAAATGGGCCGGGGAGAGGCGGTCAACGTCGAATACGTATCGGCCAATCCCACTGGTCCCTTGCATGTCGCCCATGCCCGGGGCGCGGTGGTCGGCGATGCGCTGGCGTCGCTTCTGGAGAAAGCTGGCTATAACGTTACCCGCGAATACTACGTCAACGATGCCGGCGCCCAGGTCGATGCCCTGGCCCGTTCGGCTTATCTTCGGTACCGCGAGGCCCTGGGAGAAGAAATCAAAGACATCCCGGAAGGGTTCTACCCGGGCGAATATCTTATCCCCGTGGGGGAAGCCCTGGCCAAGCGCGACGGCGACCAATGGCGGGACGTGGACGAAGACGCCTGGCTGCCGGAAATCCGCTCCTTCGCCGTGGCTATGATGATGGATGGAGTCCGCGAAGACCTTGCGTCCTTAGGCGTCGAACCCGGTGTTTTCACGTCGGAAAGCGTCTTGGTCGAAAAGGGCACCGTCGATGCTGTGATCAAACACCTGGAAGATAAAGGACTGATCTACACCGGGGTCTTGGAACCGCCAAAGGGCAAGGCGCCCGACGACTGGGAGCCCCGTCCGCAGAAACTTTTTAAGTCCAGCGAGTTCGGCGACGAGCTTGACCGGCCGGTCAAGAAATCTGACGGGTCGTGGACCTATTTCGCCACCGACATGGCCTACCATCTGGATAAATTTCAGCGCGGGTTCAAGACCATGATCGACGTCTGGGGCGCCGACCACGGCGGTTACGTGAAGCGCATGAAAGCGGCGGTCGAGGCGGTGACCGATGGCGAAGGGGTTCTGGAGGTGAAGCTCTGTCAGATGGTGCACCTGAAAAAGGGCGGCAAGCCGGTCAGGATGTCGAAGCGGGCCGGGACCTTCGTGACCCTCCGTTACCTGATCAACGAAGTCGGCCGGGACGTCGTCCGGTTCATGATGCTGACACGCAAGAACGACAGCCAGATGGAATTCGACCTCGAAAAGGCGTTGGAGCAATCCCGCGACAACCCGGTGTTCTATGTCCACTACGCCCACGCCCGATGCCGGTCGGTGATGCGCAACGTGGCGGAACAACTGGGAGACAAAAAGATTGCGCCGGAAGCGCTGGCCGGGGCTGATCTCGGCCTGTTGACGGACACTGCCGAGCTGGGCGTCATTAAGGTCATGGCCGCTTGGCCGCGGATGGTGGAAAACGCCGCCGAGGTCCATGAACCCCATCGCGTGGCTTATTATCTGAACGACTTGGCGACTCTTTTTCACGCGCTTTGGAACAAAGGCAACGACGACGCCAGGCTCCGGTTCTTTCAATCCGATAACGAGGGCCTGACGCTGGCTCGGTTGGCTCTCGTTCAGGGGGTGGCGACGGTGATCGCTTCCGGGCTCCAGGTTTTCGGGGTCTCTCCGGTCGAGGAGCTTTGACTCCCGCCATGACCGGGCATGACCGGGCCATGACCGGTTTCGACGCAGGCCTCAAGGCGCTGGTGGAGAAAAACGCCGATATCGCCCGGGTCCTTAAGCTCGCCGGCGCACCGCCGTCCAGAAACCGCAAACCGGGATTTCCCAGCCTGCTCCGAATCATCGTCAATCAGCAGGTATCGGTCCCTGCCGGCAAGGCGATCTGGGAACGCCTGGAAAAAGGCCTCGGCTGGGTGACGCCTAAGGCGGTGCTGGAAAAATCGGACGATGACCTCCGTGCTTTCGGCCTAAGCCGGGGCAAGGGTCGTTACGCCAAGAAATTGGCCCAGGCGGTAATGGACGGTGGCCTCGACCTCAAGGGCCTGGAAAGAATGAGCGACGATCAGGTGCGCCAGGCCCTGATGCGGGTCAAGGGCATCGGCCGCTGGACCGCCGACATCTATCTGATGTTCGCGCTTGGCCGCCCGGACGTGTGGCCGGTGGGCGATCTGGCCTTGGCGGTCGCCGCGCAAAGGCTTTTGGGGCTCAAGACCCGGCCTGGTCATGACGAATTGGAGGCCATCGGACAAGCGTGGCGGCCCTGGAGAACCACCGCGGCGGTGATGTTATGGCATTTCTACAAGCATGCCGGACCTTTGAAGGAGAATTGACGGGGGGTGATTTAATCTCCAATTTCAAATGGTAAATGTGCTAAATTGATTGGTTTCAATAGGCCAAATTACGTCCCGGGAGGTCTTGGATGAGCCGTTTCTTTGACAAGTTTTCGCATGGTCGACTTTTTCTTTTGGCTGGGCTTGGCCTGTTCGTGGTTGCCCAAACCGCCATTGCGGGCGAAAACCCGCCGCCGCCATCCGGCGAACTCAAAGCGGCCGGAGAAAGCCAAACCGCAGACGATCCCCTGGAGTCCATCAACCGGTTCACGTCGAGCTTCAACTTCATGGTCCGTGGCGTGGTGATCGACCCCCTTGTTGACGGATACCAGGCGATAACGCCCGCGCCGGTCCAGGAAGCCGTTTCCAATGCCGTTTCCAATATCAGCGAACCGTTGACTATCGGTAGCAGCCTGCTTCAAGGCGATGCGGAAAACACCTCCACCGCAGCCAAAAGGTTTATCATCAATACCACCATCGGCCTTGGCGGCACCCAGGACCCGGCGACCGAAATGGGGCTGGAGCAGCGCAAGGAAGATCTGGGTCAGGCCTTCGGTTCCGGTGGCATGAACCCTGGCCCCCATATCGTTTTACCGATTATCGGCCCAAGCAACCTGCGCGATGTCGCCGGCGACGTGATTACCGCCATCGTCAACCCGTTGCCCCTGGCCGCCAAGGCGGCGAGCGGCGGCGTCAGTTATTCGAACAACCAGGATGATATCAAATCCTTGTCCGCGGGCGCCCTTGATCCCTATGTGGTCGAACGGGACAGCTACGAACAGAACCGGCGCTACGAGGTTAATAACGGCGTCGTGCCGTTAATGGATTTTCCGCAATTCGCCGAGGATGAGGAAGAAAAGAAGAATACCCGCTAAACGGTTTATCCCCGACATTCCCCCGACATTCCCCCGACATTCCCCATGGGGGGAAGTCTTTAAGTTGAATTATCGAACGGCTTCATTTCGTCTCCGTACCCGCCGCCAAGGGCGGGACAAGCGGCCCCCCCCGCCCTAGCGGTAGAACTGGATGTGGTAGGCGGCCACCAGCACGGCCAGAAACGCGATCAGGAACGGCAGGAAAGGTATGAACTTCCGTCCGAATGCCTTTATTGAGTCCATTTCGTTAAGTCTTTTCTAAATCTGGAACGGAAGGCGCCAGAAGTAGTTGGCGACATAGAGTATTCCGACAACGCCGGTGATGGTCCCCAGCATCGATTTGAGATATTTCTCGGGGATGAACTTCTGAGTTTTCGACCCCAGCCAGGCGCCGAAGATCGCGCCAGCCGCCACGAACAGGCCGAAGCTCCAGTCCGGCGGGATCGACACCCCGGTCAACATGGGCAGCGTAAGGGTGTAGGAAATCAGGCCCGTAATCGAGAGAACGATGACGAAGGGAATGGTCCCGGCCACCAGCACATACATCGGCAGGCCATAGAAACTCACCAGGATGGGCACCAACATGAAACCGCCGCCGACCCCGAGTGCCGAGGCGACGATGCCAACGATAAAACCGATAAGAACCATTGCCGGCACGCTGAAGGACCGCCGCTCGCCCCAGTAACTGATCGTCAAGCGCTTCCACGACCGCTCTTCGGTAACGATCCTGAAGTCGGACGGCAGTCCCGACGGCGCCTCGCCATCGGCCAGGCGCGCCTGCATCATCTTGTCGAAGCGTTCCTTGAATTCCCGCTGCCGGGTCGTGCGTTGCAGATACCAACTGGTGGTTTGTATCCACAGGTGCACGGACATGAAAAACAGCACGATGCCGATCACCGCCTTAAAGGGGACGGGATCGCTCAGCCAATAGACGCGGATGAACGGACCAATGGGCGAGCCGAGAATGGCACCGATACATAGCCACAATGCCAGGTCCAGGTTCCACTGTTTTCCCCGCCAGTATCCGAGCAGAGCCCCGAACGGATTGAGGAACGTGGTAATCAACGATGTCGGGCTGACGCTGACGCTGGTGAATTCCAGCACCGACATGGAATAAGGCAGCGAGAATATGCCGCTGGCCTCGCCGACGATGGCCATAAGGTAGCCGGTCCAGAACCCCATCCACACGAGATGCCAGAGGGGCACCCGGACGCCGGCGATGGGAAAGGCCACGTCGCCTCCCGGCACGAAGCCGTACTGGAGATGGGCGGCGAGCAGCCCGAGGCCGAAAACCACGACGATCATCGGAACCTGGTCGCGCAGGAATTCCCTGAGCAAGGGATTTTGGGCCAGGAAGCCGGCCGTTGGAGGCGCCAGCGAATCCGTGCCGGGGTTTGTTGGATTTTCCATCGATCCCGTTGTCTACGTTTTAGCCTGGCTTCGATTATTGAGTTTTTCTTTCACATCCCAGACCAACTCTTTGATCGACGGCCACAAGGACCAGAACAGAAATAGGAACGCGATGCCCATGATGACGGCGGTCCTCGGCCGCAACAGGAATTCGGCCGGCGTCACGTAGCTGGCCAGGGACGTCAGGAAAAATCTCTCCATGAGCGGCCCGAGGATGAGACCCAGGACCAAGGGCGAGGGCGGAATATTATAGCACTTCATGAAATAGCCCAGCACCCCGAACCCCAGCGCGATATAGATATCGAAGCCGACATTCCCCAGATGCCATCCAACTTCGTGGGAATCATACCACAATTCCAGCGCCAAGGGAGCTGTATCCCCTTTGCCGCCATCCGATAGCATGATTTTGGTAATCGGCCCGCGCTTGGAATGCCATTCGGTCATTTTTCTTGCCATCCAGACACACTTCTCCTGTCGCTTTCTCCTGGCCGTCGATTTCCTCGGCCTACGCCGGAACGGGTCTTCGTCGTAGAT
>Ga0207966_1000124_pt1 | contig 41371 bp, 37 predicted proteins | sample Knorr_S23_td_NAD_FD_185611 | JGI IMG/M metagenome (GOLD analysis project Ga0207966, IMG submission 185611) | Marine microbial communities from Southern Atlantic Ocean transect - Knorr_S23_td_NADW_ad_2500m_LV_B (SPAdes) (version 2) | ecosystem: Environmental > Aquatic > Marine > Oceanic | place...
TTCGCCTGGTCGATCGAAAGACCACCGTACTCGTTTCGCCAGCGGTAATAGGCCTGCTCGGTAACCCCTATCTGCCTTACTGCTCGTGCAACCGTCTCACCTCTGGCCAGGGCCACTTCAACTTCTCGGAGTTTCCGTAAGATCTGCTCCGGACTGTGTCTTTTTCCTGGCATTTCTACCCCCTTTTAGAACCAGGGTTTCTAACATTTACCCTGGACTACTTTTTGGAGGGCAGGTCATGCGGAACGATGCTATTCTGCCCAAACTCTGAGTTCTGACAGAACCGCTTCGATTCAACTCCGATGAAGCATCGCAGCTCATCGGTAATGACCGTCGGCTCAGATGTGCTCATTGATTCGTGCCCCAACGGTCGGTTTGATGCCCCACTACGAGCCCAACTCCGATCTCATCGCCTCCCAGGCCTGGCGCGCATCCTCGACCGAGCCTTCTTCCTCGATGGTGGTAATGTCGCCCGGATCGGTGCCGAGGGTGACCGCCTTGAGAACGCGCCGCATGATCTTGCCACTGCGGGTCTTGGGAAGCATCGTCACAAAATTCAGGTCGCCAATGACCGCCACCGGACCCAGGTCGGCCCGCACGGTTGCCAGCAGCTCTTTTCGTAGGTCGTCCGATGGCTCGAAGCCTTCCTTGAGAGCAACAAAGGCCGCAATCACCTCGCCGCGCAGTTCATCAGGCCGGCCGGTGACACCTGCCTCGGCTACGGCCGTGTGCTTGAGGAATGCCGTCTCTACTTCGATCGTTCCCATTCTGTGGGCAGCGATCTTAATGATCTCGTCGGCGCGGCCAGCGAACCACACGTAGCCGTCTTCGTCGATATGAGCCGAATCGCCTGTGTAGTAAACGCCCGGAATCCGCTCCCAGTAGTCCGGGCCATAGCGTTCAGGCTCACCCCAAAGGGCAGGAGTCAATCCAGGGAAGGGCCGTTTGATCACCATGATCCCCTTTTCGCCTGGAGCGCACGGCTCGCCTTCGGACGTCAAGACCTCGGCCTCAATGCCCGGCAACGGTATCCCCGCCGAGCCCGGCTTGATGGGAAGCATCTCGATCCCGTACGGGTAGCCGAAGATGGGACCGCCGGTTTCTGTCTGCCACATGTGGTCTATCACCGGGACACGATCTTCCAGAACAACCTCTTGCAGCCACTTCCATACCGGCGCATTTAGCACCTCTCCGGCGCTGACGACCCGTTCAAGCGATGACAGGTCATGCTCTCGAGCTTGAGCTTCTCCATACCGCATCAACAGACGCACCGCGGTCGGAGAAGTGAATAACCCGGTTACGCCAAGTTCTTCGATCAACCGCCACACGACATCCGGCCCAGGATGATCCAGCGCACCCTCGTAGACGATGGTGGTGCAGCCTGCAAGAAGGGGGGCGTAGACCATGTAGCTATGGCCAACCACCCAGCCAATATCCGAGGTCGACCACCATATGTCACTCGGCTTCAAACCGAAGACCCAGCGGCCCATGCTGTGAATATGAACCTGGTAGCCGCCGTGAGTCGAGACGGTCAACTTTGGCTTGGCCGTGGTGCCAGAGGTGGCGAGAATATATGCCGGCTCGTTAGCCTCCATCGAGACATGACCGCCATCGTGGCCCTCACCCCGTTCGATGAACTCGTCCCAGCCCAGTTCCCGATCCGAGGTAACAGGGCTCTCGCCACCGCGCCGCAGAACGACGACATGTTCGACCTTCTCGCCGCCCATCTCCATGGCCGAATCGACGATCTCCTTGAGCTGGACCTCCGTGCCTTTTCGATATCCGATGTCCGCGGTTAAGACGATTCGCGAGTCACTGGCCCGGATGCGTTCGGCAAGCGCCCCGGCGCCAAACCCGGCAAACACCACCGAATGAATTGCGCCTATCCGCACCGTCGCCAACATTGCCGTGATTGCCTCGGGACTCGTTGGCATATAGATGGTGAGGCAGTCGCCCTTATCCATGCCCAGTGCCCGAAGCCCTGCCGCGACGCGCTCAACTTCGGCCGTCAACTCGCGGTACGTGAACTCGCGTCGCTCCCCGAGTTCATTGACGTATATCAGGGCTGTACTGTCGCCCCGGCCGCTTGCGACGTGGTGGTCGAGGCAGTTGTACGCAAGGTTGGTTTGGGCACCGACGAACCACCGAAAGCTCGGGTCGTCTCTTTCGAAAACGTTGTCCCACTTCCGGAACCACGGCAGCTCGTCGGCCGCTCGGGCCCAGAACTCCTCCGGTGCCCCCCTGGCATCCTCGACCCATTGTTGGACAGTAGGATTGATCGCTGCCATCGCATTCACCCTTTGCACAGCTTCGTAGTTCTTGCCGGGAACGTTGTTCAGAATCGGATCGATGGTCAACCCACCGGAGCGTCCCGATTAACCTGCCCGTTCGACAGCCATGCTGATGGCACGTACTCCGATCACCTTTGCCATCGCCTCACGGTACTCAGCCGAAGCGTGGATATCCTCGTTGAACATTCCCTGGTACTCGACACCAACCCGTTCAGCGGCACGTCGAACCACTGAATCTGTCAGCTCTTTGCCTTCAAGTATTCGCTCTGCCCGTCGCGACCGCTTGGCGAAAGGTCCTGCCCCCGTAACACCAATGCGTGCTTTCGTGCAGGTTCCCGAGCCATCGATTTGGATCACGGCGGCAACACCGACCAACGCGTAGTGAGAGGCCTTGTTGGCCAACTTCGCATAGGCACTTCCAGTACCTTTGCTGGGAGCCGGAATGTGAATCTCGGTCAGCACCTCATTCGCGCGAAGTGCAGTAGTCAGGAAGTCCCTGAAGAATCGATCGGCCGGAATTGAACGGGAAGCACGGGCCGAACGAGCGCTGATCGTTGCCTCCAATGCAAGCACCACCGCCGGAAGGTCCCCGGCAGGGTCCGAATACGCGAGCGCACCCCCGATTGTGCCCCAGTTTCTTACCTGAACGTCTGCGACCTGGCCCGCTGCCTCGGCCAAGGCGTAAGCACCCTCATTAACCGCGTCCGAGGATTCGAGCTCTTCATAAGAAGTCATCGCCCCGATGTTCAGACCGTTCGTATCCGAGCTAATACCGCTTAGTCCGTCGATGGCCGAAAGGTCGATCAGCACCTCGGGCGAGACCAATCGGGTCTTCATGAGCGGAATAAGGCTGTGGCCACCCGCAATCAAGGCAGCGGACCCGCCACTTCGACTGAGGAGCCGCGAGGCCTCCTCGACGCTCGAAGGCCTGACGTAGCTGAATGGCGCAGTTGCACTTGTAGTCATGACTTACCTCCCGTCTCCCTCTGCTTCGCTCTCGTAGAGCGCTCGGCACGCTGTTTTTCCCTGGCGTCCCGGATGATCCGCCACATTTTTTCGGAGTGGAGCGGCATATCGATGTGCCGTACTCCAAGGTGCTTGAGGGCGTCGACTGCCGCGTTAACAATCGCAGGCGTGGCAGCGATCGTCCCCGCTTCACCAGCACCCTTCACGCCCAGGTCATTAGACGGTGAAGGAGTTACGGTACGGTCGGTCTCAAACATCGGCAGGTCTTCCGCGGTTGGAACCGCATAGTCCAGCATCGACCCCGACAGTAGCTGCCCGTCATCGCTGTAGACAGCGCGTTCCTGCATCGCCTGACCGATACCCTGGGCGATTCCTCCATGCAACATGCCGTCCACGATCATCGGGTTTATCACGTTGCCAATATCATCAACGGCCACATACCTGAGTACCCTGGTTTCTCCGGTGTCAGGGCTCACTTCAACCACGCAAATGTGGCAGCCAAACGGCCAGGTGAAGTTCTCTGGATCGAAGAAACTGACGGCCTCAAGACCGGGCTCGGTGTCGGGCGGCAGGTTGACCGCGGAATAGGCCTGACCTGCGACTTCTGCGAATGTCATCTGACTTTCGGGAATATCTTCAACGGTGAACGTCCCGTCCTTGAACGTCACCTGGTCGGGCTCGACACCCATCTGGTGCGCCGCGATCTTGGTGGCTTTTTCCTTCACCTTAACCAGGGACATCAACAATGCCTGGCCTCCGACCGAGACCGAACGACTGCCGAACGTCCCGGTGCCGAACGGTTGCTTTTCCGTATCGCCGTGCACGATATCGATGTCGTCGTAGGGAACACCGAGTTCCTCTGACGCGATCTGGGCAAAAGTAGTTTCATGACCCTGCCCACTCGAAGCCGTGCCGGTGTACACGGTCACGGTTCCGGTTGGATGGACACGAACGGTGCTCGATTCCCACAATCCTGCTCCAGCCCCCAGCGACGCGGCTACCGCTGACGGTGCCAGCCCACTGATTTCGATGTAAGTCGAGAAGCCGACGCCAATAAGTCGTCCGTTCCTGCGGGCCTCTCTTTGCTCGCGTCGGAACTCCTTGTAGTCGAATATCTCGAGCGCTCTGTTCAGCGTGGCCCGGTAGTCCCCTGAATCGTAGACAACCCCCGTCGATACCGTTCGCCCGTTCTTGAACGTTGGCAGGAAGTTCTTGCGTCGTACGGCGACTGGGTCCCGGCCTATCTCGGCGGCGAACATGTCGACAAGTCTCTCCAGTACGAACGTGGCCTCCGGTCTTCCGGCACCTCGGTATGCGTCAACCGGCGTCGTATTCGTGAAGACCCCCGTCACAACACACGAGATGTGCGGGACTTTGTAAACACCTGACAGGAGCAGGCCGTAGAGGATGGTAGGAATACCGGGCGCGAATGTAGACAGATAGGCCCCCAGGTTGGCGTAGACATGTACCTTGAAGCCACTGATTGTCCCGTCCCGGTTGCCACATATCTCAGCATCGGCGATGTGGTCTCGGCCGTGGGTAGTGGCAATGAAGTTCTCTTGTCGGCTCTCGATCCATTTGACTGGCCGCTTCAGATTCTTGGCAATCATCCCGAGGATGACTTCCTCAGCGTAGAGATAGAGTTTCGAGCCAAAGGCTCCCCCAACGTCCGGAGCGATAACCCGTACTTTGTGCTCTGGATGGCCGGTTACGGCAGAAAATAAAAGCCTTACAAGGTGAGGAATCTGGGTCGAAGTCCAGATAGTTATCTGCTCCGTGCCCGCATTGAAATCAGCGACGATTCCTCTTGGCTCCATCGAATTCGGTATCAGTCGCTGGTTCCGCATGCGCTGTTTTATGACGACCTCTGCCTCTTTCGCGGCATCGTCGTATCCCCGGTCAGCAGAATGAACTTCCCACTCGAACGAAGTATTGTCGGGCGCGTCTTCGTGCAATTGCGGCGCACCCATTTGCGTCGCTTTCTCACCGTCGACAACAACATCAAGGGGCTCGTATTCGACTTTGACCAGCTCAGTAGCGTCCTGCGCCTCATAAGGACTGTCGGCCACTATTGCAGCAACAGCATCTCCTACGTATCGAACCTTCTCGAAGGCCAGCGGGGGGTGGGGAGGTGAATTCTGGTCGGGAAGTACCCATCCAACGGGAAGGGAACCAAGCTGTTCCTGCAATTCCGCGCCGGTGAAAACCCGCTGCACACCAGGTGCAGCGGCCGCCGCAGACGCATCGATACTTCGGATCAGCGCGTGAGCGTGTGGGCTCCGAACAAATGCCACATGCGAGAGCCCGGGCAAGCGAACGTCATCTACGTACGTTCCATCTCCAGTGATCAAACGGTGGTCTTCACGACGTTTTAAGGATTCGCCCTTCGATGCAATAGTCATTGCTTTCCTCCCGACATCGCTCCGGTATTTCGATTCGCAGCTGCATACCTGATCGCCTCAACGATATTGTGGTATCCGGTACAGCGACATAAATTCCCGCGAATTGCGGTTCGGATTTCGCCTTCGTCCGGATCCGGATTTCGATCGAGCAACTGGACCGCCGAAATCATCATGCCAGGGGTGCAGAAACCGCACTGCAGACCGTGCTTCTGCCAGAATCCTTCCTGGACTGCGTGATATTTGCCGTCGGACGCAAGCCCCTCCACCGTGGTGATATCTGCTCCGTCCGCCTGGACAGCGAACATGGTGCAGGACTTCAATGACCTGCCGTTCAATAAGATCGTGCATGCACCACAGCTACTCGTGTCACACCCCAGGTGCGTGCCCGTCAAATCAAGGACATCGCGAAGAAGATGGATAAGCAGCAGGCGTGGCTCAACATCTGCAGAATAGTCCGTGCCATTAACGGTTACGCTTATCCTGTTGGTGGTCATGGATTGCCCTTCCAGCTTGTTTCAATGCGCTTTTACTAAAAAAGCGACGCGGGTCGACCAAGTAAATAACATCTTTTTGCTGAGCGCAACTCCCCGAAAAGTCACTGGAAGAACTTCCAGTCACAAAATACGTCACTTTCCTGGGAGGAAAGTTTTGAAAATCGCCGGTACATACAAAATTGCCGCAACCAGGCAAAAGGTGTGGGATGCCTTGCTGGACCCCGATATTTTGAAAGCATCGATCCCTGGCGCCGATCGGCTGGATCAGACGTCACCTGGCAAGTTTGACGCGGAGATCAGTGTTGGAATCGGCATGATCCGTGGCAAATTCCATGGAACAGTTGAGTCGATTGATCTGAACCCTCCCTCCAGTCAACGCCTGGTCATGAGTGGGGAAGGACCCGGTGGATGGATCAAAGGCGAAGGAGCGTTGACACTTCGAGATGTTGACGGCATCACCGAGATCGAGGTCGAGGGCGAAGCGTCAACCGGTGGAGTGCTGGCCCGAGTTGGCCAGCGCATGATCGGCAACGCGTCAAAAAAAATGATGGGCCAGTTCTTCAAAAACCTTAACCGTGCACTGAACCGGTAGTTTCTGTCTATTACGCCCGGTTTCACCGTAATTTTGCGCCGTACCGGAACGCCCTGCTCCCGAATGGCATCACCCGGGCCGCAAATTGACACGGCGCCGGAGCCTGAATAGAGTTCCGCTTGATTCAATCTCATCACTCGGGAGGCAGACGAGCCATGGCAATGCGCAAGATCATCAACGATCCTTCACTGGTCGAAGACCAGACGGTTGCAGGCATACTCGCTGCTTTCCCCGACTACCTGAAGCGCGTCGAAGGTAGCACCAGGGCATTGATCAGGGCAGACGCGCCGGTCGCCGGCAAAGTTGGCATCGCAACCGGTGGCGGCTCAGGCCACCTTCCACTGTTTCTGGGTTATGTCGGCCAGGGGCTCGCCACTGGCTGCTGCGTCGGTAACGTTTTCTCGTCGCCCTCGGCAGAAGACATGCTCGATGTCACAAAGGCAATCGACAGCGGAGCCGGCGTGCTGTACCTGTACGGCAACTACTCGGGCGATACGATGAACTTCGACATGGCTTCCGAGATGGCCGAGATGGAAGACATCATTGTCAAGACCACCCTCGGTCGAGACGACGTGACATCAGCCCCCAACGAAGAGATGGAGCGTCGCCGCGGCGTGGCGGGTATCGTTTTTGGATTCAAGATCGCCGGGGCTGCGGCTGAAGAGGGGCGCGATCTGGACTCCGTGCACGCGGTTGCAGAAAAAGCGGTCTTCAACACCCGCAGTATGGGAGTTGCGCTTTCAGGCACAACTATCCCCGCGGCAGGCCAGCCCGGATTCGAAGTGGCAGAAGGCCAGATGGAACTCGGCATGGGCATCCATGGCGAACCGGGTGTGGAAATTGGTCCCCTGCTGACCGCCGATGAGATCGCGGGCCAGATGCTAGACCGCATCCTGCCAGACCTACCCTTCTCATCCGGCGACGCCGCCGCAGTTCTCGTAAACAGCCTCGGTGCCACAGCGCCCGAAGAGCTTTACATCCTTTACAACAAGGCGTCGCAGATTCTGGGCGATCGCGGCATCAAGGTTCACCGCGCATTTATTGGCGAATACGCAACGTCAATGGAAATGTCCGGCGCGTCAATCAGTATTTGCAAGCTCGACGACGAATTGATCTCTCTGCTCGACGCCCCGGCATATTCGCCGCTCCTCTCACAACAATTAGGCCGCTAGCCGGACCGGATGCAGCCCCGCCGGGCCGTCTCGTAAAACGGTATGTGACACGTCCTGGATTCAGGTAAATGAACCTCAGATAGCTTTCGCAGGTGACCATGACAGACGAAGTTCTCGGCATTTTCAAAACAATCTCCAAAGAAGTCGTACCGCAGGCGGACACTCTCCGGGAGCTGGACGCGAAAATCGGCGACGGCGATCTCGGCATCACCGTCACGCGCGGAATGGAAGCGGTAATTGCCGGGTTGAAAGAGCTCGAAGGAACGCCGGTCAGTAACCAGCTCGCCAGGTCCGGGATGGCGTTCAATCGAGCAGCCGCCTCAACGTTCGGCGTGCTCTTCGCTACAGCAATGATGCGCGGCGGTGCCGCAGTCAAGGACCGTGAAGACGTTGGCGCATCGGATGTGGCCGCTATCGGCCAGGCCGCCATGAAAGGCCTCATGGATCGTGGCAAGGCAAAGATCGGCGATAAGACACTACTCGATGCGCTTGCCCCCGCGATCGAAGCCTTCGACAAGGCCAATGCGGCCGGAAAATCATTACGAGAAGCGACCGGGGCTGCAGTGGCTGCTTGCGAGGCAGGGACAACTGCGACCATCGAGATGCAGTCGAGGGTATCGCGCGCCGGATGGATGGGCGAGCGGTCTATCGGGGTGCAGGATCCGGGTGCCACCGCGGTGCTGTTCATGCTGCAGGCAGCACAGAGCTGGGTCAATGCGAACAGCGAACCGCAGGCGAACGGTGGGCCCTGAAATCTGATCGCGGCATCAGAGCTCATCGGCCTGATCCGATATTGGTCGATCTTGTCGGGCCCAATCCCCACAGCCCCCACCAATCACCAGTTCCCAGTTCAAGAACGCCGTTTCGACGCCGGTTTTGCGTGTGTGGAAAAAATCCGCACAGCGTTTCGGCAGGTCACTGTAGTTCTGACGGCCTGATTCGGCTCCATCGCAGGTCACGCGTCGAGTTCTTGCTGCACATCGCACTCGAACCGGGGTCTGGCTACGTACGGGATTTCGGGAATAACGATTTTACGCGAGCTGGATTGGGAGCGGCGCCGTGTAGGCGCGGAGCGATGGGCGTATCATCTGCGCTCATCGAACGCACAGGTTTGGGTACAGGCCGATTCAGAGAGCAGGATAGAGCGCATGAGCAACGTCAGGATTCGAGATGTACGGGCGATCCTCACCGAGCCTGAGCCGGGGTCGCGGTTCACGGTCGTAAAAATAGAGACCACCGAGCCCGGCCTGTATGGACTCGGTTGTGCGTCGCTCCGTACCCGGCCAAAAGCCGTGAAGGCAGCCATCGAAGACTACCTGCGCCCGTTCCTGATCGGCAAAGACCCGGCCGATATCGAAGATATCTGGCAGTCGGCGTATGTTTCTTCTTACTGGCGCAGCGGGCCGATTCTGAACAACGCTCTGAGCGGAGTTGACGAGGCACTGTGGGATATCAAGGGTAAATCGCTGGGCGTGCCCGTCTACGACCTGATCGGCGGCAAGGCGCGTGAGGCCGCGGCGGTATATGCCCATGCCTCGGCGGCTACGCCGGAAGAGGTCGAGGACCAGGCCTGGGGGTTCATCGAAGGCGGTTATCACCACGTGCGGGTGCAGGTGGCGACGCCAGGGTTTGCGACTTACGGGGCTTCCGGAGGCGAGGGTCATGACCGCGACCCGCAAGACGGACCGAAATGGATTACTACCAAAACGGCACCGGCCGATGACCGGTTCGCCTACGCCCAGCGCACCGGTATATACGAGCCGAAGCCGTACATGCGATCGGCCATTGCTCTGCTCGCGCGGCTGAGGTCGAGCGTTGGCTGGAAAGTGGAGTTGCTGCACGACGTACACGAGCGGCTGCCGACAATCCTGGCGGTCGATTTCGCCAAAGAGGTCGAACCGTTCAAGCTCTTCTTCCTCGAGGACCTGCTGCCGCCGCACGAGACCGGGTGGTTTGAGCGCGTAAGGGAGCAGTGTTCGACGCCGCTTTCGATTGGCGAGATCTTCAACAACCCGCTCGAAGTCGTGCCGCTGATCACCGGTCGGCTGATCGATTTTGTAAGGACAAGACTGTCGCCGATTGGCGGTATCACACCGGCACGGAAATACGCCGCGATGGCCGAGCTGATGGGCGTCCGAACGGCGTTCCAGGGGCCGGGCAACGTTTCGCCAGTCGGGCAGTCGGCCCACCTGCAGGTGGACCTGAACATTTCCAACTTTGGCGTACAGGAAGAGGCGATTTACAGCGACCGCATCAAGGAAATATTCCCGGGATCGCCGGAGATTCGGGACGGCTTCATGTGGTCGAACGGGCAGCCGGGCCTGGGTATCGACATCAACGAAAAGCTGGCGGCAAAGTACCCGCATAACGATGAGGGCGGAAGCTATTTCGACAACGTACGCCGCGCGGACGGAACGGTAGTGCGCCCGTAAATCGGGATTCCGCTTATGCAGCAGCAGTTCTCGCCTTGTGATGGTTCTGTCGCACGACAACCTTCGCCGGTTGCCTGGCTATCTCATCGGTGATCCCGCACCTTCACGGGGCCGCTCATGCTGGTTATTGCTGACGTTCACGGCGCTGGCGGCCTGTATTCTTTTTCGAGCGCAGTCGGAATCTCGGTGTAGATTTCGCTCATGACCTCGAGTGACCAGAAAGCAACCGGATACGCATCGATGGCCCGCACCCCCCTGATCCTGTTACCCCCCTCTGAAGGCAAGTCTTCTGGCGGGGGAGGCCATCCGTTGAATTTTGATGAACTTTCGTTTGGGGCTCTCAACCCGACCAGGGTACGCATGGTGAAATCGCTCGGCCAACTCAGCCAGCGGCCCCGGTCGTCGAAAAAGCTGCTGGGCGTAAAAGGTGCGGCCCTCGAACAGGCAATGGCCGACAATGCCAGCCTCAATGAAGCACCGACCCAGCCCGCCATCGAGCGTTATACCGGCGTGATGTACGACGCCATCGACTATCCCTCGCTCGGTGACAACGCCAGGGAAGCTTTCGAGCGGGGGGTGATCATCATGTCGGGCCTCTTCGGGGTGGTCCGTCCCTCCGACATGATTCCGGCGTACAAGCTGAAGATGGGTGCCAAGTTGCTCCGGCGTGGGACGTGTGCGGCTGTATGGAAACCTTTGATTTCAAAATCGCTGGGGAGTGAAGCGGAAGACCGGGTGGTTTGGGACCTGTTGCCGAACGAGCACAGCGCTGCGTGGGATCCCTCGAAAGTGGCCTGCCAGGCCCGGTTCACTGTCAAATTTCTCCAGCGGGGCGCGGACGGTCAGTTCAAGACGGTCACCCACCTCTCCAAGCTGTTGAAGGGAGCTCTCGTGCGTCATCTCGTTTCGAACTCCGCCGAGGCGAGTGAGGCAGATTCAGCGCTGATGCTGGCCGCCAGGTTTGCGCACCCTGAAGGCTACGAATTCGACCCGGACCTGACTACCGAAGTCGACCGGGCAACCGAGCTCGTGTTTGTCAGAGACTAGCCGGTTTTCACTCGAGCGGCGCGGTGCTGAATACAACGTGAAAAGGCTGGCTGTAGGTCATCACGGCGTGGTAGTCCGAAACGACCACGTCGTCGGGAATCGGGTAGTTCTGGTTGCCAATGTTGCCTTTTAGTTTTCCGAGATCGATGTATCCCTGGCTCTTGTCTCTGCCCTCGGAGTCGACCATCAGGAGCACATGCAAATCCGGTCCGTTGGTCACATCCAGATCTTCAAGACGTAAAACATTCGTTTCGTCTTCGAGTTGGTAGATCGTGGCCCTGTCGCTGCCCCGGCAAACCCGGTCTTTATCCCTGAAATTTCCTGTGCTCAGGCTGACCGCCGAAGTCGACCCCATCGCGGACGTCATCGGTTCTTCCATGGGCGATTCGAGCTTTGCTGCGATCTCCATCATCGATTCGGCTTCTGCGCGGGTCACGTTCTCGGGCACCGTGGCGTTTGCCGTCAGCGGAAACTCTTCATTGGCGACATCGTCGATGAACAGGGGTGAGCCAAGCCACCAGGCCAACCAGAGGGCCGGAACCACGAGGACCAGCCCGGCAACCCGATTTTCGCCCAGTGCTTCCGCGTGGGTGTCGCCGTCGCCCAGTCTACGATGCGCATGAAACTGTCCTTTCGCGATTGCGGTCCTTTGCAATATCTACGCAGTGGTATTCAAGTCAGATGCGTGCGATCGGTTCCAGCGAGAGGGGTGAAGACCGGACGACCAACTGGAAATGGAATATGGTTCCGGTATGACAATTTATAGCACTACACCGGGAACCCGGTTCTTGAATATCACCAGATTTGGTGAAAAGAGGGGGGCATGGTAAGTTTCCAGCCGACTCTGAATCAGTTTATTCGGGCCCGGCAGCAGGAATACCCGGAAGCCGTCGGCGACTTCAGCCAGGTGATGAATGCGATAGCCCTTGCCGGCAAGCTGATTTCACGCGAGATAAACCTTGCCGGGATTGTGGACGCTACAGGCTACACCGGGAGGATGAACGTCCAGGGCGAGGAAGTCGCCAAGCTCGACGAGTGGGCGAACGAACTGATTGTTGACCTTCTTGGCGAAACCGGCTGCGTTTGCGTGATGGGTTCCGAGGAGGTAGAGGGGCCGATCTCTCCTCCCGGCAGCGCCTCGATGGGACGTTACGCCGTGCTTTTCGATCCGGTCGACGGTTCGTCGAATATAGATATCGCGGCACCGGTCGGCACAATATTTTCGGCTCAGAGGCGGGTTACGGAGTCAGGCACGGGCCACATGGACGACCTGCTGCAGCCGGGCAGAAACCAGGCGGCCGCCGGTTACATTCTCTACGGCTCTTCGACAATGTTCGTTTACACGACCGGGAACGGCGTTCACGCCTTCACCCTCGACCCCACGATGGGGGAGTTTCACCTTACGACCGAGGACTTAAAGTTCCCCGATAAGTCGAATATCTACTCGACCAACGAGGGAAATGCCGGGACCTGGCTTGAGCCCGACCAGCGCTGGGTTGAGTGGCTGAAACAGAACGACCCCGCGACGGGCAGGCCGTACAGCGCCCGGTATATCGGTGCGCTGGTCGCCGACTTCCACCGAATCCTGCTCAAAGGCGGCATCTTTGCCTATCCCGGGAACACCGCGAAGCGCGAGGGCAAGCTGCGCTTACTGTACGAGTGTTCGCCACTTGCTTTCGTTGCAGAGCAGGCCGGGGGCCGGGCGACGAACGGCCTGAGGCGGATCCTCGATATTGAGCCTACCGGTTTACACCAGCGGACTCCGTATTACCTCGGCAATGCCAGCGAGGTTGAGTTGGTGGAGCGGTTCCATTCGGACGGCTAGTGGTTTTGCCGGGCGGTCTGAGAATTCGGGGCAATACCGCCAGCGCGCTGGCTGAAGCTGCCATAAAATCGGTCGATGTCAAAAAACAGCAATTTGTTCTGGGTCGATCTTGAAATGACCGGCCTCGGCGACGACCAGGTGATCGTCGAGATCGCATCACTCATCACCGACGCCGATCTGAACGTCCTGGCCGAAGGGCCGGTAATCGCCATCCACCGCACGTCCGAAGAGATGGCACTCATGGAAGAGTGGCCAGCCGAGCAACATAAAAAATCTGGGCTTCTCGACCGCATCGAAGTATCTGAAATCGACGTAGCCGAGGCCGAGAGTCAAACTCTGGAATTTCTGAAAAAGTGGGTCGGAAAAGGCAAGGCGCCCCTCTGCGGCAACTCGATATGGGTCGACCGGCGGTTTCTTCATAAAGAGATGCCGACTCTTGAGGACTATCTGCATTACCGGATGATCGACGTTTCTTCCATTAAGGAGCTCGTTGGACGCTGGTACCCGGCGACGGTCCGCCCGCCCGAGAAGAAGGGTGCGCACCTGGCGATGGACGACGTGAAAGAGAGTGTCGAAGAGCTCAGGTGGTATCGGGAGAACGTTTTTGTGAAGGCCGAATCGGAGTGATACCCACCCACCCACGATTTCCCGATCCCGGCGTACACCAGCATCGATTTTTCGGAAACCGACCCACCCTCTAACTCCCTCCCTGCGCAGGGAGGGAGGATTCGCGCGAGCGGTGAACATGCTCAGCGCGGTTTCACGGCTGTCACGTAACTGATGTTGCCGCCGCGAAACAGCCGCCACGAAGTGTCGGGATGAAGCGGCGTGCTCAGCGCGGGGTACTTGAATCGGGCTTTCCGCAGCGCGCTGCGGACTGCCGATTGCTGAACCTTCAGCGGAATCTCATCGGTTTCTCTGTACGAGTATCCCCGTATCCAGGTAGCCGGGCTAATTACGAAGGGCAGGCGGGTGATCCGGCCGAACCACAGTTGGGCAAGTCCACCCGGTTTGAGCACCCGTTCCACCTCAAGAATTTCTGCGTTAAATCGTTTTCGAGAATCGAACTCCGTCAGACCATGAAACGTGTACACGAAATCGACCGAGCCCGATTCGACCGGCAAGTGCAGGGCGTCTCTTGCGATCAGTTCGACGTTCTCAGCCCGGCCGGGACGGGACAATGCGGAATCGATCATTTCGGGAGAATCGACACCGATCACGCGTCCGAACAGGCTCGCAGCCGCATCGAGCCGCCGCCCATCGCCGCAGCCAAGTTCCAGCGCAACCGCGCCCCCCGGTTCTGGCAACAACCGGCGAACGGTGGGTGTGACAAACCGGAGAGAAAACTCCCACAGTTCGTTTTTGTTCACTGAATCCTGCGTCATGGGTGTGTTTATTGAGCTGTTGTTGGTGTGATGTTCCGGGGATATCCGGCTATTTATTGAACGCTGTAGCCGCCGTCGATCGCGATCGACACGCCGGTCACAAACCGCGACGCGTCCGATGCAAGAAAAACAGCAGTGCCGGCAAGGTCGTCCGGCTGGCCCCACCTTCCTGCCGGCGTCCGGCCCTCGATCGCGGCGTGCCGTTCGGGGAATAGCCGACCGAACTCGTCGGTCATTTCAGTCACAATCCACCCCGGGAGGATCGCGTTCACCTGGACGTTGTACTTCGCCCACGCAATGGCGCAACTCTTGGTGTACTGGATAACCCCACCCTTGCTGGCTGCGTAAGCCGAGGCGTAGGGCGAACCAAAGATCGACATCATCGACCCGATGTTGATGAACTTGCCTCCGCCCCTGGTCTTCATCAGCGGGAACGCCAGCGAAGTCACGTTGTGCATGCTGGTCAGGTTCGTGTCGATAACGTATCGCCAGTCTTCATCGGAAAGCAGGTGCGGTTCTTCGGCCCGGCGGTTGGTCCCAGCGTTGTTGACGGCAATATCAAGCCCACCAAACTTTTCCACGGTGGCATCAAGCGCGGCCTGCACCGAATCGCGGTCCGTTACATCGCACTGGACTGCCAGAACGCGTTCTGCCGCTCCCATCTCGCCGATCTCAGCAACGGCCGACTCCAGCTTCGAGACGGTTCGGGCCGCGAGCACAACAGATGCGCCCTGCTCGATAAATCCTTTTGCAATTCCCAGCCCTATGCCACCGTTGCCGCCGGTCACGAACGCGACTTTGCTATCCAAACTGAACATTTTTTACTCCCGTAGGCCAGAGGTCGCTGACGCCTCGCGTAGATCGCGAAGGCACCCAGGTGGGCTCCGTACGGCCAGCGTTAGACGAAACTCTGGCGGGATTATCGCAGAGCGGTACGGTACTTGCCGACCCGCTGGGGTTAGCGACCGATTAGAATTCCGTCTGGTTCTGGTCCCGACTTCGATTTCGTATCTCGAACCCGCGCAACCAGCCGGTCTATGAACACCGACCATCGCCATACAACAAAACATGAATGTTCTTCCGAATCCTACTGGTATGCCTGAAGCGCTCGACGGCGTGCGAGTTCTCGACTGCTCGCAGATACTTGCAGGGCCGTTTTGCAGCATGCTGCTTGCCGACATGGGTGCCGATGTAATCAAGGTTGAAAAACCAAACGGCGGAGACGACACCCGGCGCATGGGCCCGCCGTTTATCGGTGAAGAATCGGTCGCATTCCTGGCCATGAACCGAAATAAGCGCAGCGTTGTACTGAACTTCAAGGACCCCGCCGGGGTCGAGGCATTGAAACGACTGGCAAAAGATGCCGATATCGTGATCGAAAACTACCGCACCGGCACCATGGAACGTCTGGGGTTGGGTTACGAAGACCTGAAGAAAGTTAATCCCGAAATAATTTACTGTTCGATTTCCGGCTTCGGCAGGACTGGGCCGTACGCAAATCGCGCCGGTTTCGACCTTGTTGCGCAGGGCATGAGTGGTTTGATGAGTTTTACGGGGTTGCCGGGCTCGCCGCCGGTAAAAGTAGGTGTACCGATAGCCGATATGAACGCAGGGATGTTTGCCACTTACGGCATCCTCACCGCTTACATCCACAAGCTCCGCAAGGGCGAGGGTCAGTATCTCGAAGTTTCACTGCTCGAAGCGGCGATCGCCTATACGGTCTGGGAATCGGGAAGCTACTTTGCCACCGGAAACGAGCCGGGTCCGCTCGGGTCGTCGCACCGGCTTTCTGCCCCGTACCAGGCGTTGCGGACCAGAGACGGCCATATCAACATCGGTGCTCCAAACCAGTCGAACTATGAACGCTTTTGCCGTGCGCTCGATCGGGTAAACCTGATCGAACGGGACGAGTTCAAGGACAATGCGAGCAGGCTGGCAAACCGGGAGGCACTTGAGATCGAACTCGAAAATACACTGGCCGAAAAAACCTCCGAACAATGGCTTGAGGTGATGGACAAGGCCGGAGTACCTGCCGGTCCAATATTGACCATGTCCGAGGTATGGGCCGACGAACAGGTGCAGGCACGCGATCTTGACGTACCGCTGGAGCACCCGACTGCAGGCACGGTGCGGAATATCGGACTCGCGGCGAAGCTTTACGGCACGCCGGGAAGAATTACCGAACCTGCACCTGTTTTCGCCCAGCACACACGTGAAGTCCTGATTGAGGCGGGCTACACTTCCGACGAAATTAGCGCGCTTGTCAAATCAGGCGCCATCGCTATCGGCAAATAGTTTGGTCGGTCCGGGATTTGCTTCCAGGGGACAGTGGAGCATATGCGAAAAGTCTCGAGCGCGCGCGGTCAGGAGATTCGGTATTTTTATTCCGATCCTGCTCTTCGCCGTGATCGCCACAGCGTGTAGCGGGCCTTCTGAAGATCCTCTCCAGCCTACTGTGGCTCCCGCCGCAACTGCGGTTCCTGCATCACCGCCGCCGCACCATTCAACCCCCCTGGAGGGTCGGCCGGAATCGTTCCGACAGTCGGACTACCCGGGGGTTCGGCAGGACTACTGCCAACCGCGACACCAGTTCCGCCCCAGTACGGCTGGGAGTTGGGACCGATGATCAACACGGACAGCCTGTATCAGTCACCCTATGACGTTGGTATAACGGTCGGAATTACGACTTCACGCGTCCAATGCCCGGCGGGTTACGCAGTGGTCGGAGTGCACTATTCGAACGATACGACGACCACACTCATCAATCGCGTCAGGGGTATCACTCTCTCATGCAAGGCAATTGATGTAGGTACTCCAACCGACGGAATTTATACCGGATCGGCTGTTTACGTTTCGGAAGGTCAGGATGCGCCTTCAACCTCGGCAGTCCACACGCCCGACGACTTCGCTGCGATCGGAATTATCGCGGGTGTTCGGGCCAACCCAAATACTCACTACCTGAAGGGTTTTTCGGTGAACTACCGACAGCTCTTTGTCCACCCTGACGAGCACGAAATCAGCGATGGAGGGAACTCTATCGAGAATGCTGATGTCACCCACATGGCAGGTCCGTCAAACGGCCCAGGCGGAAATATTGAGTTGAACGACTGTGGCGATCCAACATATGGAGGATCGTTCAACGATAAGACTTTCGTGAAAGTGCTCGTTGGATTCGGAACCCACACATACTCGGTCATTTACAGCGATGGATCTTCCCGAATTGGTGGGCCACGCCAGCTCTGCTAGCTCGTGAACCGCGTGCCGCTGGATTAGTGCCCTGCCAACCCTGATAACAAGGACGAGCAAAACGAAGAACGAGATCGCGAACCCGCTAAAAATTGCCAGGAACCGTAGCGTAAGAAATTGCGCCGGCTCAACGCTTTTTCGACCTCCGTTTACGGCGGTTCCTGTCCTTTTCCTTGCCCGCCCTCCACGTCAGGTACCCGAGGACCGAAACGATCGCAGCGATCCCGCCGTAGATGGCCAGCTCGTCATAGGCAGACCCACCAGTGCCGTGCAGGAGCGGAATCGACGTTAAATCGGAGATCATTCAAACGGTCTCAATGCCATCATTACGCTCCTGCGCGATATTTCTGAGTAGGAATCTGAACGTATGCCGGGCGGCAAACAACATCACGACGAATGCCCGTCGAATCGATTTACCGGTAGGGTTGTGACGCATCGCTGATCGGTCACTACGAGATTAACGGTTCGGGTGGTGTTTATCCAATGGCCCAGTATCGTTTTATGGTGAGGAATGCGTGAAATGCCAGCAACCAGGCTTACTGGCGGTGAAATAGTCCGTGATCGACTGCTTGCCGAGGGTGTTCCCTATCTTGTCGGGATTCCAGGCCATGGCATCGTGGCGATGCTCGATGCGTTTCGTACGAGTGGCGACCGCATCAAGGTTCTACAGGTGCGACACGAGCAGAGCGCCGTTCACCTTGCCGATGGCTACTACCGGGTGGCCGGGAAGCCGTTGGCGGTATTCACTTCCATCGGGCCAGGAGCGCTGAACACGGCAATTGGTCTCGGCGCAAGCTACGTCGATTCGACCGCGGTGCTGGTGATCGCGGGCGAAACCCACACCTACATGGAAGGTCGCGGGGTGTTGCAGGAGCTCGAGCGCAAGCGTCCCGCCGACCTGCCCTCTGTACTCGAACCCCTAGTGAAGGCCAGCTACCGGCCACGCACACAACGCGCGCTATTTAACGACCTGGTAAATGCGTTCCGCGAAATGACAACCGGCCGGCCGGGCCCGACGTTCCTGAGCCTGCCGATGGACGTGCAGGCCGAGTCGGCTGAGGTGCCCGAACCGGCGGCGGTGATGGGCGGTTATTCGCCCGAACCGCTTTCCGAACAGGCTTCTGCCAACGTGCGTGCTGCCATCGACCTGCTCGTCGTCGCTGATCGGCCGGTGATAGTTGCTGGTGGGGGTGTGACGCTGGCGAATGCCGAGGGTCAACTGCTTTCACTCGCCGAGCGGACGGGTGCGGCGGTCGTCACCACACTTCAGGGCAAGGGGTGCTTCCCGGAAGACCACCCGCTTTACGGCTGGCACCTCGGGACCAAGGGCACGTCGATAGGCAACGCCCTAACCACGAGCGCCGATGTGATACTGGCGGTTGGAACCCGCTTCACCGACCAGGTGGCTTCGTCGTTCCGGGCGGGCACAACATTTGATCCCGCAAGGACAAAGTTGGTCCAGGTCGACATCGACGGACGTGAACTCGGCAAGAACTATGATCTTGAGGTCGGCATCCAGGGAGACGCGGCCGTGGTCCTCGGTGCCATCATCGATGGGTTGGCTGAACGGGAACACCGGGTCGAATACGAATCGACCGACTATTTTTCCAAGATCGGGGAGCTGCGCGAAACCTGGCTTGATGAGACGGCGGAGCTGCGCGAATCAGTCGCTATTCCACCCACCGTGCCGCGCTTTTACCGCGAACTTCGGAAGGTGTTGGACCGTGACGCAATAGTTGTCACGTCCTCGGGTCACGCACAGGCGTGTGTGCTCGAGTTTCCGTTTTATGAACCACGCACGAACCTGACGTCGGGTGGGTTTTCGACAATGGGGTGGTCGTACCCGGCGGCGCTGGGCGCGAAACTCGCGGCGCCCGAGAAGCAGGTCGTTGCGGTAGTTGGTGATGGCGATTTTTTGATGACGATGCAGGAGATGACGACCGCAAAAGAGTACGGAATCGGCGTGGTGGCGGTATTGCTGAACAACTACGGCTGGTACTCGATACGCGATCTGCAGATGGCAGAGTTCGGGGAAGACCGGGGTTTCGGGGTCGACTGGGATGCTGCCAAATCCCCTGACTTTGTTGCAATCGCCAGGGGCTTCGGTCTTCACGCAGAATCCGTTGACGACCCAGACGAGATCCAGGCCGCGGTGGGTAGGGCCCTGACACAGGATGGTCCCTCACTTGTCGAGGTGAAGGTCGCCCGCGACTACCCGAACTCCGGCAGCACAGTGGTCGGCTGGTGGGATGTGCCGATCCCGGCTTATCTCACTGACCGGCGGACGGCGTACGAGGAGGCGCGAAAAGAGATCGAACCCCCGCCGGCGAAATAATGTTCGCAGAAAAGATTCCGATCTCTTTTGTCAGTGCGGCTGAGTGATTTTCGGTAACCCGAATACCACGGGTCTTAATTCAGGGCTACCTCGTTACGCTCACCGGTCCTGACACGGACCACCGATTCGACATCTTTTACCCAGATCTTGCCGTCACCAACCGTGTCTGTCCGGGCCGCCTCGACAATCGCGTCGATCGTCGGATCGAGGAAACTATCGCTGACTATGATGTCCAACTGGATTTTCGGAACGTACTCGACCTTGTACTCGATCCCCCGATAGGTATCAATTGAACCGCCCTGCGATCCAAAACCACGTACATCGGAAAGCGTCATACCGGAAACACCGACCAGAGAAAGCGCCTCTCGCACTGGCCCCAGTCTTACCGGTTGTATTACCGCTGTAACGTGCTTCATAGAAATTCGTCCTTCTTCTTTTGCTCTTTGTCGCCTTACCCGGCGGTCAGTGCTGCTGCCTGGTAGCCGACCGCGGGTTCGGCCGTCATTGATATAAGTCGGTAGCCACGTTTCCGTGCCGCGGAAATTCCAGGGTGGCCGACTCGTTGCAGTTTCGAGCGCAATCGACAGATGTAGGTGTCGACGACGCGCGATAGCGGCTTGCCCTCTGTCCACACTTTTCGCACGAGCTCAACCCTGCCAACAACCCGGTGTGATTCCCCGATGAGAACGACCAGCAGGTCATATTCACGTGGTGTCAGGCCGAGTACCTTGCCATTAAATTCGATTTCAAACAGATTTTTGTTCAAGGAGAGTGCCGTTTCCACATTTCACCTTTCCATTACGCCTGAACTATTCGTGATAATCCGTGCCGGTCTTTTTATCGCCGCCACCCTCCATGCGTCAGGGATTGCAGGGAGGGTGGCGGTGGATTGATTAGCTAGCTGCCGACGTTCTCATCCACAGCCGCACCAGACGGGACGACCACGGGACTGCCTTGTGCAACCGTCGGGGTTGCACTCGTGCCGGCCGCTGGAAGCGCCGGAGCAAAGTCGGGGTAGCCCGCCGCTTCGTGCTCGCTGATATCGAGTCCACGTATCTGGTCTTCATCAGAAGCCCGCATACCGATCGTCATGTCGATGAGCTTGAAGACGATGAATGAAGTCGGGAACACGAACAGGAACGCCGCTGCGACACCTGTGATCTGGACTCCGAGCTGCGCCAGACCGCCGCCAAAGAACAGCCCGTCGACACCTCCGTAGGCGGATGAAGCGAACAGGCCAACCGCAACCGTGCCCCAGGCACCGGCGAACCCGTGGGCCGCAATGGCACCCACTGGGTCGTCGACCTTCATTACCCGTTCAAGTAGAAGCACGGCTCCAACAACGACCATTCCACCGATGAGACCGGTAAGTGCGGCCATGCCCGGGCTCATGTTCGCCGTGCCCGCGGTGATGGCGACAAGTCCACCGATAACGCCGTTCAGAGTCATCGATGCGTCGAAGCGTTTCCACAGGAGGTAACTGAGCGATAGTGCGCCGAGAGCACCGGCTGCAGCAGCCAGGTTCGTGGTGACCATGATGATAGCGATCGACGCATCGTTGCCTGAAACAGTCGATCCGGCGTTGAAACCGAACCAACCGAACCAGAGGACGAACACACCGAGTGCTGCAAGTGTTATTGAGTGACCCGGAATCGCGAGGGGCGATTTGGTAGCGGCAAATTTGCCAAGACGCGGGCCCACAACTATCGCACCGGCCAGGGCGGCCCAGCCACCGACGCTGTGAACAACAGTCGAACCAGCGAAGTCGATGAAACCGTTCTCCCCGAGTCCGCTCAGCCAGCCTCCGCCCCACACCCATGAGCCGAAGACCGGGTAGATGAAGGCCGTTACTGCAACCGTGTACATGAGGTACGCGATGAACTTTGTTCGTTCGGCAACAGCACCGGAAATGATGGTAGCCGCGGTAGCCGCGAACACTGTCTGGAAGATAAAGAACGCAAAATCGAACATCCCTTCATCGGTCGATGGGTCGATTTCCGACAGGAAGAAGTTGTTCGTGCCAATCCAGCCGCTCTTGTTCGCTCCGAACATAAATCCGAAGCCGACCATCCAGAAAACAAGCGACCCAATGGAGATGTCCATCACGTTTTTCATGATGATGTTCGCTGCGTTTTTGGCCCTGGTCGCGCCAGCCTCGAGCATGGCGAAACCCGCCTGCATGAGGAAGACGAGCGCTGTTGCGAACAGCACCCACACGATGTCGAGGTGAATGGGGTTGTATTCCATCGCCCGAGATTCCTTTCAGACCAGATCATCTCTGGTCAGCTCAAATATGACCGGTGATTTGGCGCCAAACTGGTCGACATTCGCCAGGGTCACATCCGCGAGCACCAAATAAAACTCGGACCTCGCTCCGTCACCTCAATCCACGCTATGAATCGAATGTTTCACCGCGGTTGCGGGATTGTTGCGCTATTGAGTCGAGCAAGTAACAGCGATGTTTCGATCGTGTGCCATTCAGCCCGGGAAGCCGTTAGCTGGATGCACGTTTCGTCTTTCGCGAGTACGATTCGCCGAGATTTCGGAATCACCCAATTCACCACTGCAAAACGACGGGAAGACCATGGCAAAGCGAATCAACCGGGCGATCGAGTTACTTGAGCAGGACCAGCCGATCTACTACGACGGAGGGCACACGGGTCACGTGCTTACCCGCGAGCAGGGGATGAAGGACGCACACACGTGGGCCGACTACATCAACGTGGGCATGGAGCACGGTGCATTCGATATGACGGGACTCGACAACTACATGCAGGGCCTGATCGACGGTGGCCCGACGGCCAGCGGCCACCGGACTCCGGCGATCATTGTCGAAACACCGGTCGAAGGCTCTTCAGAGGAAATTATCCGGTTCAACGCCTGGCAGTTCCGGATGATCCTCGCGCGTGGCGTTCACGGAATCCTGCTCTGCCAGGCTGAAACTCCCGATGCTGTCCGGGCGTTCGTCGAATCGTGCCGCTACCCGATCAACATGACCGGTGTCGGCTACGGGCTGGGTCGGGGAACGCGTGGCACCGGGTCGCAACCTACCTCCGCGCCTGTGTGGGGCGTCGATGCCAACACTTACACCGATAAGGCCGACCCCTGGCCCCTGAATCCCGATGGCGAGTTGCTTCTGGGGGTGAAGATCGAAACGGTCCGGGCGCTTTCGAACTGCGAACAGTCGCTGGCGGTGCCGGGTCTTGGTTTTGCCGAGTGGGGTCCGGGTGACCTGCACATGTCCTTCGGTATCAAGCGAGATCCAAACGGTCCCCTGGACCCGCGCCTGGCCGAAGCCCGCGCAAGGGTAATTGCTGCCTGCAAGGAGAATGGCCTTGCGTTCCTCGATGGCTGTACGCCCGAGAACGTGGCGGACAAGATAGACGAGGGTGTGCGGGTTATCGCGGGTCATCGCGAGGATACGGCGGAGATCGGCAGGGCCCACTCAAAACGCACCATGCCCGTGTAGTGGGATCGCCACCTTTCCTGAGGTGGCATTGCCACGTTTGCTGAGTGGTCGATTTGTACTGGCTGAATCGTCAGGTTGAGCTTCGGACTGGTGGCTTGGGTGCGTGTGGGAATATTGGGTGGAACGATGATTGATCGCGATCTGTTGAACAACGTAAGGCCGTGGATCGAGTCAACGCTTGGTTACGAGTTGCCCGAAGCCGGAGATTTTGGGCTCAGAATTGGCGTAACCCCAGACAACGACGATGCCATGCCGTTGTACGCGGTCCGCGTCGACAACACTGTGGCCGTGGCTGCTCGATCGGAGTGGCTCGTCGAACTCCGACCGATACTGGTCGATCTTCACCCCGACTTGTTATTCTCGGTGGCTGGAACTTACGAGCTCAGCCGGGTGACACTCCACGATGGCGTTGCCGTATGGGGTCCGGTTCCCTGCTACGTCGCCAACTCAAAGACCTGGCGACCGGTTTCTTCGGGCGCGGCCGTGAGGCTCGATGAATCACAGGTTGCTGAAGCCAATTGGGACGTGTTCTGGCACGTTGCTGGTCCTTCCGGTATTGCGCAGTTCGGTGTGTATGAGGGTGGCGAACTGATGGCGGTGGCTTCGGTATCGGACAAGGGTCACAACATCTACGAGATCGGCGTTGAAGCACGCCCTGACTCGAAAGGGCGCGGGCTCGGGAGCATCGTAGTCAGTGCCGCGGGCGACTGGATACTTGCACAGGGAGCGGTGATGTTTGCAAGTGCGGCCCACTGGAACGTGCCGTCGGGTCGAAATTTGCGTCGATTGGGAATGCAATACACATACTCGGCGCTGGTCAGTTGGGAGGGTGAATTCCAGGTGCCGCCCCAACCGCTGGGTCAACCTATCCCGGGCCAACCGGTGTACAACCGCTATCCGACGTGGGCCATGAACCAGGATATTCGGGAGAAGCCCTAGCGGACTAATGTGTCAGCCCCCATAGGAGCGGTTCCGGGGTGAATCCGCGCCCACCGATTGCCGGGGCGTCACAAGTCGACAACGACCTGCGTTCGGTCTCGCATGTAGAGCTTGGACAGCACACGCTTCACGTGGGTTTTTACCGTGCCCTCGGAAATGAACAACTCCTCGGTGATATCGGCGTTCGTGTCGCCGTGGGCCATGAGCATGAACACTTCCTGTTCGCGTGCAGTCAGTTCGGCGATCGGGGTTAGATCGGGGGTGGCCTCGGGCATTAGCTCCGATGGATTCGGGACCGGGGTCAGGATCGCCGCGACGGGTGCTGAAACTGGCGGATTAAACCGTTTCGGAGCCTCCGTTTCCGGGGGCTCCGCAGTCGGGCTTTCGCTTTCCTGTTGTTCGATGGGTGGCTTGGTACCGATCTCACCAGGTACCGCGGTCGTCGACGGCTTCGGTGGTCCGTCTCCCTCGGGTGTCGGTATCGGTCGGGCAACGATTCGGGTTGAACGTGACCCGAGCATTAGCTTCGCCCACCAGCCATGAAGTGACGAGATTGCCAGAATCATGTGGGATGCCAGTACGAGTCCGAAAAGGCCTATGGGGGTCAAAAGCAAACCGTCCTGTGGCGAGTTGATTGTGTAGGTCCAGCCGATCTCACTGATGATGTGGAACGGTTCGTTGCTGTAGAGGGCAATGATCGGCGAGAAAATAAGTGCGAGCACCACCGCGCCAGTGGTCACGATGCCTACAAACGCCGCGATTCCGAGCGGGAACTGGGCGAACAGGTAGATCAGGCCGGTCCAGGTCGTGGGGTCAACCAATCTCACTTTCACCTGCGATCGGAAATTGCTGACGCCTTCAAGCCTCGACGGTGGGCGCCTGATCTGGGTCTGGTTAGCAAACCCGGCCATTAGCGCTTCGAGATCGCCGAGCCATCGCGAAACAAACAGCACACTGAGCAAAATTACCGGTCCGACGAGAGTCCAGATAAGTGCACCGCCGACTGACAACGAGACGACGAGGAGCACGAAGTACGCGATGCCGAGTGGGAACATCAGCAGTATGTGGCCCGCACGGACGTAGGTGCGGAAGTCGATAACCGGCTGGAAGATTTTTCCCCGCGGTCCCCGGTCGGACGGATAGGCAGCGGCGAAGGGGTTGTACTCGTAAAACATGCCGGTAGTTTCGGGTGGCTATAGCTTATCTGCGTCGCCCCGCGGGGGTATTTTTTGTACCGGGGTGACGGCGATTTGGAGTACAACCCAACTGGATGCACCTCAGTACGCAAATTAATTGCCAATCTCTCAGAGAATGTGGTCAGCTACCCCACACACCGTCGACGGCATCGAGGCAGGTCTCGATTGTGAGGCCTGCCGAGCCGGGGGCGAACGGGCTCACTCCTACCTCGTATCCGCCTTCTTCGTAGGCGATATCAGTTGGCAGGTAGGCGTAGTGGCCGTTGCTGAAGCCGGAAAATACCGTGTTGGGCGCGAGCGAACGCCTTTTGATTTCGCCTGCCAGTTCAGCGAACGGCTCGACCGGGGCAGACACGAGCACCGTTTCGCCGATCCGCATCGACTGTATTTCCATCGGAATGACGCCGTCACGGTCGTACTTCTCGTAGTTCCGTGCGACGTTCAGGTAGATGTTGGCCCGCATCACCTTTGATACTGCGCGCTGGATTTCATCTTCGGTAGCCCCGGACGCCCGAATCGCCTCGAGTTGTTTTTCGCCGCGTTCAAACTCGGCCTGGGCCTCGTCGACCGATGCCACCTTACGACTCGGCAGGTCGACTGTGAGGTTGTGGACAGCCACAGTGTCGTCCGACTCACCGACCGGGACATCCGTGTAGATGCCGAGATCGGCCCCCGAAAGCAGGATCTGATCGAGTCGTTCTTCACGCTCAAGCGGGTCGATACCAAGCCTGACTCGGGCAGCTTCTGCGCCCAGCCTTGCGCCGGCTTTCCGGTAGACCCGCAGATCGCCGGTAAAGCCATCGACCGGTCCCTGGTTTCCGCTGGCTCCCTGCAGGAAAATGCACAGGCCGCCGACAGCGTGTTCGACCACCGAACGCATCGGCCCCGGAAAGTCGGGCGTCACCCACTGGTTTTCGTGGCCCATGATCGTCGGGTGCATTGCGTAGTTGACGATCGTGGCGATCGGGTTGCCATCGGCATCGTCAATCCCGACTACGTCTACATCATGGTCTACGAAGCCATCCCAGTTTCGACCGGTAAACAGCTCGCCGTTTTTGCGTGCGGGACGGCGGTTGATGTTGATGTCGCAGCTGCCGCGGCCAAAGCCGGTTCGGGCAGGTTTCAGGGCATTTTTCGCTTCGATAACAGCGCTTGCACATGCATCGGGTATCCGGCCCCACCATTCGTTGGCGAGGTCGATTCCTTCCTTGATCCACTGTCCAAAAGTTATCGGTGCCGAGTGTGTGTGGGAGTAGGCGAGACGGATGTTTTCGAACGGGATTCCCGATTCTTCGGAAATAAGCCCGCGTATCAGGAGGTCCTGGTCGCCGGTGAATATTCCGATGTCTACATCGACGATCGCCAGCTCGGTATCGCCATTCGCGACTGCAAGCGCAGTCACCAGTAGCGGCATGTCGTTGCCGAGCGAGACCTGGTGGGTTTGCGCACCCCAACCGCCGTGGGCGGTTCCGACCTCAGGGCTTATGTCGACTCGACCCACTCCGGCGCTAAGCACTACGAAAACTCCCTAATTACGAAGGTGTCAGGCGCGAACTTTGCTTTCGAAACCGATTTCGTCGTGGGTGTCGTCGCAGTACGGCTTCGTCTTTGAAGCGCCGCACCGGCACAACCTCAGTAGACCGTGATGCCGGTATGCGTTGCCGTCGGCGTCGACCAGGTCGAAATTGCCTGTTACCTCGAGGGAGTCATCGTCTTTTATTCGGATTTCGACTGTCATTAGATGGCCCTCGATGAGTCAACAAACTCACATGCCCGGTGCGACCCGGTGCAGAACGGTTTTTCGGTCGATTCACCGCATCGACACAACCACGCTTCGTCGGTAATTTCGAGCTTGTTGCCCGCACCGTCGATTAATACGAAATCACCCTCAACGTAATACGGCCCATCGTCGCCGGGCGTGATCGTTGCTTCTGCCATATGTAACTCCTGATCCGTGCGCTATCGGGTTCAACAAGATCGCTCTTTCTACAACCCGTTCGATGTTCGTTTCCTCCAGCTGGTTGCGAATTCCTACCTCAGGTCGCACTCGATTCCGGCCTCGGCACAGTACGACTCGAACCACTCAATGACCTCTCGATGGTACGGGATGCCCCCTTTTAGCCGTTCCTTCTCGTCTTCGTCTTCCTTGAGGCCCGCATAGATGACCCGCTCGAATCCCTTTGCCGGTGGAACGTCGGCGATGAATTTCAGAAGAGAGTCCATGTCATCGAGGAACTTTTCGCGGTCGGTGAAGGCCTCAATATCGTAAGCCTGGAAAAAGTGGCCGCCCGGAGTGCCGTTCACCGGACCCGGGCCGTAGCCGGAAAGCTCGTTACAGATGATTTCGTTCATCAGCGCCAGGCCGAACCCCTTGTGCGATCCGTTCTCACGCGTGCCGCCGATGTGGAGCAGGTAGTACTCACCAATATCGGGCGGGTCGATGTTTTCGAGAATCGGCTCGCCGTCGAGATCGGTAATCCAGCCGCCCTCGATCTGCGCGCCGTTCCTTCGAGCCAGGCTGATCTTGTTGTTTGCAACCTGCGTGGTTGCGACATCGAACAGGAACGGCGGCATGTTTCGGGCCGGAGCCGCCCATGCGATCGGGTTGGTACCCATGACGGGTTTAGAGCCGAATGTCGGCACCGTCTGGTGCGATCCACCGGCCGTCATGCAGTGACCGATCATCCCCTGTTGAGCGGCCATCATGGCGTAGTAGCCGCAGCCGGCAAGGTGGCCCGAGTTCGTAACCGCCACCGCGCCCATCCCGAACTCCTTCGCCTTGTCGATCGCATGCTGCATCGCCCACGGGCCCACGTGCGTCCCGAGCGCCCGGTCGGCGTCGATGGTCATTGTGGTCTTTGATTCGCGCACGACTTTGAATTCGGGGGTGGGGTTCAGTTTGTTCGTACCGTAATCGGCAACGTAGTGCCGGAGCATGTTCGAAACGCCGTGGGATTCGACGCCTCGGAGGTCGTTTGTAATCAGCACATCGGTCGAGCGCGCAGCCTCGCCGACCGAAACACCACTGTGTCGAAATATCGCTTCGGTCGCGGTCCGAATCTGGCCTTCCGCCACGTATACACGGTCTTTTTCCGGAACCTTGAAGCGTTCGAGCATTGTTAAGGATCCTTTTCGGTATTAACAGTTGGCGATACTTGGACATCGACGACCAGCAATGCTTTTAACGGCGGCAACACTTTACAGGGATGTCGGGGGAGTGCGCGCTCGGGGAGCAAAGCTCGGGCCCGACAACAAAGGGAATTTTGCATAAAAGACCTATCATTATCAGGTCGGAAGTGACCATGGGCCAGATCAAGTTTAATCGCGCGGGCGACGATGAAGAACGGTCGGGTCCCACCCTGGTGATCGATGGCCGGGTGCTTATGGGTGGGGTTGAAATAACTGATTGAACGATACGTGCAGGAACACGTCTCCGGGCAACTAAATAACTGTCATCCCGCCGTCGATAACGAAGTTGGCCCCGGTCGCGAATGACGCGTCGCCGGTCGCCAGGAAAGTTATGAACGGTGCGATGTCTTCGGGTGTTCCGAGCCTGCCGAGCGGTATTTTTGCAACCATTTCCGCTCTCCTGCCGACGGGATTCGGGTGAAGATCGAAATCGGGAGTTCGCTCGAGTGCGCCGGGGCTGATGCTGTTGGCGCGTATGCCCTGCGCACCGTAGTGCACTGCGATGTGGCGGGCAAGGTTTACGATGCCGGCCTTACCGGTTGCGTAGGCAACGTTCGGCGTGGTGCCACGTAGAGCGGTGATCGAAGCGGTGAGAATAACGACTCCACCGGTGCCCTGCTTCACCATCTGGGCAAGCGCGTATTTGCATGTGAAAAACTGGCCCTTGTAGTTCACATCGTGGGTGCGGTCCCACACCGCCTCGGGGAGTTCGTGCAGGTTGCGGTCTTCGCTGTGCATCTGGATACCGGCATTCGGGACCGCGATGTCGAGGTGGCCAAACGTTTCAACGGTTTGCGACACTGCGGCCTCAACCTGATCGGGGTCCGAAACATCAGTGGGAATTGCAATGGCCGAACCGCCCGACGCCGTGATTTCCGCGGCGACCGAGATCACTCCGTCATCTGGAATACCAGTTATCGCAACAGCCGCGCCTGCTTGTGCCATCAAACGAGCTGTCGCCGCGCCGATACCAGAACCGGCACCGGTAATAAGCGCCACTTTGCCTTCGAGTTTTCCGTTCGTCACCTGGCTCTCCTTAGTCCATCTGTATTCCCACTCACCCAAACTCTCTCCCTGAATGGAGAGGGTTTCATATCGCTGCGGAACTAGCTGAATTTTCCTTCTTCTCGGAGGGATGGAAATGCGAATATTCCGCGCTCGATCAGTAACCCACCGCCCGGGCAGGCTTGGCGAACGGGCTGAGACCGCTTTTCCAGCCGTTAATACTTTCGTCGGAATGGGTGATCCCGTTGGGTTCCGCAAACGGCCACAGGACGCTTTCCTCGGGCGGGAGTCCGTAGTTGTGCCCCCGGCGCTTGAGTTCGAGAAGCACATCGTCGCCGAACCTCGGGTCGATCACAGGGTCATCGGATTCGACGTGGAACCTCGGTTGCTCGATCGCCTGCTGCAAACTCATCCCGAAATCGACGTGGTTGACGATCACCTGGACCACCGCGGCCCAGATGCGCCGCCCCCCTGAGCCGCCGATCGCGAGCACGGCACCACCGCTATTGTGAATGATCATGGGAGTCATGTTGTTCAGGGCGCGGGCCAGTGGAGCGATTGAGTTTACGGTTCCGGGGACAGGGGCCGACCAGCTCATGGCGTTGTTCATCATCACGCCAACACCGGGATTCACGACACCGCTGTAGCCGACATTCGTCTGGGTCAGTGCCACCATGTTTCCGTGTTTATCGGCGGTCGTGATGTGCGTCGTTCCGTCATCGGGTGCCGAACCGGCAGGTGCCGGGAAATTCGCCGGTCGATCGGCCCCGGCAAACGGCCACGGATCGCCGGTAGAAAATTCGGTGGCCGTTGACATGTCGATCGTGGCCGCGCGGCTCTTCACGTAATCAGGGTCGGCCAGGGAATCGATCGGGAATCCATATATCGCCGGATCGCCCATGAAGCTGAACCGGTCGACCGCGGCGAGTTTTACCGCTTCGATCAGCGTGTGCAGGAAATCGACGCTGCCATGACCCATTCCGGCGAGATCGAACCGGTCGAGGATGTGCAGAATTTCGAGTGCCGTCGGTCCGCCGCATGGCCCCCCGACCCCTGACAACTCTAACCCGCGGAATCGGCCGTTCAACCCGTTTTCACGGACGATTGGCCGATATCGCTTAAAATCTGAAAGTCGCAGGTAGCCGCCGTTCTTTTCGATATCATCGGCGATCCTCGCAGATGTTTCGCCTCCGTACATTTCGGACGCACCGTTGCGGGCCAACCGTTCAAGCGTTTCGGCATGTTCCTTTTGCACAAAATGTGCGCCGGGTTCGTATGGTGAACCGTCGTTCAGATAGAGGTCGCCGGTGGTTTTGAACCGTGAGAGCAGAGCATGGCCCGCTGCCATAGCGAGCGCCACTGTGCGCGAAAGGGGAAACCCTTCCCTGGCTATCTTGATTGCAGGGGCAATAGCCTGGTCGAGGTCGATCGTTCCCCAATTTTCGAGCGCCGTTGTGAGACCGGCCACGGTGCCGGGGATAGATATCGATGTGTAGCCCTGAGTGTTGGCGTTATCTTTCACTTTCGGCCATGAGAAACGGCGGGATGGTCCCTGTATATCTAGAGCACCCGGGCCAGTTTCAAGCTCGAACATTTCGGCGTGCGCAAGACCGGGCGCCTGCATTCCAAAATCGATCGAGCCGCCGCCACCTCCATCGAGGTGAACGATCATCACGCCGCCCCCACCAACGCCGTTCCAGATCGGGAGCAGCACGCCCGTAGCGAACGCGGTAGTTACCGCCGCATCGACTGCGTTGCCGCCGTGTTGCAAGACTTCGGTGCCGATCTGGGCCGCCAGCAGGTGCTGGGCGACCACCATGCCGGACGGTGCGGAGATTTCTGCGTGGGCGTAAACGGGTGAACTGGTTATCAAGGGTTTTCTTTCAAACTCTCAGAGGGCGAAGATGTGCTGGTCGGCGACATGTTATTACGTTAGGACGGTTGCGCAACGGACAATCTCGCAGGCGCGTACGATCGCATTGCGCCTGAGTAAGCTATCGCGCTGGAGAATTGACTGGACATTGATAAATGCCCAACAGGACATCCATAAAACGGTGGTGGCGATGCTGGCCGCCGGACTGTCGTGCACAGCGACCGACCTGGTCGATGGACAGGTTCACATCACGGTGCGGAGTCCCGATGCTCACGAAAACCCGGCTCACCGACTGTTTCCTCCTCATCCCGGCAAGATCGGGATTGCCTCGATGGGCACCGGTGGGATCGTGTGCGTCGATGAACCACACAGGAAGTGGGCCGAGACGGAGCTGACAGCATTGAGAATCGTGGCGACTGGTACAACGCAATTCACGAAGACCCCAGCGGTACGGCCTCCCCACGATGGTCGCGGCAATTGCCGAGCAAGATGGCAAGGTCGTGGGAGTCTGCGGGGCGTCGGCAGATTCGCCGTACATGTGGCAACTCGGCAGTGACGTTCGCCGGGGCACAAGGGACGTGGCATCGCGCCAGCCTTGACTTCAGCAGTTGCCAGGGTAGTTCTCGATACAGGCAAGCTGCCCTATTACGGCACGTCCGCCTCCAACGTTCCTTCAATGAGAACTGCCCTTGCGGCCGGGTTCAAACCGACGTGGGTCGAGGTATTATTGCGTCCGTTGTCATGAGGGCGTCCTGACCAAATCTAAAAATATTATTTCCGTCCGTAGCAAACCCGCCTGGAGCACAGAATGAGATTCGCAATTCTCGGTATTTCGCACGAGACCAACACGTTTTCTGAGGTTCCAGCAACCTACGAAAAATTCGAGGAAGCCCTGATGCTCCGCGGGCAGGAAATCGTCAAGCAGTACGTTGACGCCGAGTACACGATGACCGGGTACCTACAGGCTGCGGAAGAGTTCGGGTTTGAGGCAGTGCCGTTGATGTATGCCAACACCGGCCCTATCGGCACCATTACGAAAGACGCCTACGACCGCATAACAGCCGAAATGTTTGGCATGCTGCGCGACCAAGGACCGTGGGACGCCGTGTTGATATGTAATCACGGGGCCGCTGTTTCTGAAGAATTCCCAGACATGGATGCCGAATTCACACGGGCCGTCAGGGAGATCGTAGGCCCCGAGGTGCCGGTCGGCATGACGCTCGACATGCACTCCAACATTTCAAAGGAAACGATTGCCAATACCGATGTGTGCGTGGTGTGGCGAACCTGCCCGCACCTTGACTGCAGGCAACGGGGTCACAAGACTGCCGAGCTGATCTACCGTACGGTGAAGGGCGAGATCAACCCGGTCCAGTACATCGAAATGGTCCCGATGCTCGTCAATATCGTGAAGCAGTTCACCGGCCAGGATCCGATGAAAAGCCTCGTCGACGACTGCGTTGAGGCGAATGAACGGAAGGGTATCCTCGACACCTCGATCGCCGAGGGCTACCCGTATTCCGATGTCGAAGAGATGGGCATGTCGTGGATCGCAATTTCCGATGGTGATGCGGAGAGCGCAAAAGAGGCCGCAAAGTGGATGTCAGCCCGTGCATGGGAGAAGCGGGCCGACCTGAACAGGCCGGTACCCAGCATCGAAGAAGCGCTGAAGATGGCCGACGAGAGATACGTCGGTCCGAAGCCCGCTGGCGTTGAAAACTTCCTGCCTGACGACGGTTCTGCACTTGCCGAAAACGTGCCGTCAGAACATTCCCACCTCGGACCCATCGTGTTGATGGATGTTGGCGACAATATCGGCGGTGGGTCGTCGGCTGACTCGACGCACATCATGAAGGTTGCCCGGGAGATGGGCATCGAGGGCTACCTGCAGACGCTGTACGACCCCGAGGCAGTAAAGGCGATGGTTGCGGCAGGGGTCGGGGCCGAAATTTCACTTGAGGTTGGTGGTAAGACCGACAATATGCACGGTGAGCCGGTTCTGATCACGGGCACAGTAGTGAATATCGATGACGGCCCGTACGAGGAGACCCGGCCGACGCACGGCGGGTTCAAGTTCTATGACGATGGCCAGAGGGTGCGCTTCAACACCGTCGATGGCATGACGATCTTGCTGACCACCAACCGATCGGGCAACACTGCACGCGAGCAAATGTACTCGATGGGAATAAACCCCGAGGATTACCGCATAGTGGTGGCGAAAGGGGTTAGCTCGCCCCGTCCTGCGTACCAGCCGATTGCTGCGGAAATAATCATTGTGAACAGCCCCGGCGTGACCTCGGCTGACCTCGATACGTTCACGTTCAATCGTCGCCGAATCCCGCTCTACCCGTTCGAAGATCCCGATTACCAGCCGTAAACTTGCTGGTATCGCGCGGTGCGTCGCACCGAGTACGACAGTGCTCACCCGCAGGTAACGCAAGTTAGATTTCCGCCAAATAGCGTAGATCCGATTTCCCGAGCGGAGTCCGCGGAGCCGAGGGATCTCAGCGGATTCAGTAATTCATCGGCGAAAACCCGGCCTTGGAGGCGAAGGGATTTGCCTGGCGGTCAGGTGCATTCCCGCGAGGTCCCTCCACAGGGGTCGGGAAATCGGGTTGTTGGCCCGCATAAAACGCGGCTTATTATTCGGCGACATCCCATAGACTTGCTGCTATGAAACCCTGGATAACCGTTGGTGAGGCCGTTTCGCCAGACGGCACACGGCTTGAGCTTGTGGAGCACGACGGCGAATACGTCATCAGGGCCGACGACCTGCCGCTGATGTCGACCCGCATGCACTTTTCGGAAGTTGAGCTGGCGCGGATCGCGTGCAAGAAACTCAAGCCGGGTGCGAAGGTCATGATTGGTGGTCTTGGCCTCGGCTACACATTGCGTTCGGCTCTCGATTTGATCCCGGAAGACGGGAAAGCTGTGCAGGTCGAGCTTGTTCCCGAGGTTGTCGAGTGGAACCGGGGACCGCTGGCCAGTTTCGCAGACCACCCGCTGGACGATGAGCGCACCGAGTTGGTACAGGGTGATGTGACGGAGGTAATCCGCAACGCTCACAACGAGTTCGACGCCATCATGCTCGATGTCGACAACGGGCCGTCGCCAATCGTCGATGAACGCAACGGCTGGTTGTACACCGACCCTGGCCTACAGGCCATAAGGCGGGCCCTGAAAAACGGTGGCAAGGTCGCCATCTGGTCGGCCGATGATGAGCCAAAGTTCCCGGGCCGGATGCGCCGCAACGGATTCCGCGCCGACCGCCACCGCGTTCGCACCCACAAAGGCAAGGGCGGAATTCGTCACGTGATATTCACAGGCCGTAAGGCGTAGTTTTTGTTCCACCGACGTTGCCGACGTCCAGGCGACCAGTCGCCACGATGTTGTCATTCTGAACTCGATTCAGAACCCCTCTGCACACCTGGTGAACCGGCACCCGCGCCACCCGGGACAGCACCGTCGTCGGCCCCCGCCTAACCTTCCTCGCCCGGAAGGAGGTTTTCGATTAGCGAACTGCACCTGATGAGCGCCTGCTCAGAATCTAGGCCGTCGCATAGAATCACCATATTCCCAAGTATCGCCCAGTCCGGGTAAGTCGGGCGTGGGTTAGACTGCCTGCTGGCGCCACCCGATATATCAGTGACCCCCTGAGCCTGCCAGCGATCTTTCACACCCGCAGTCCAGATCTGGTTGTCCCTGCTCGCCTCGAACTCGTCTCCGGTCGCCTCGATCGCAAGGGCCTGACCACTCGAAACAGCGATCTCATGCGAGGCATAAAAGCGGATCTCGTAGTCGTGGCGTTTGTACGGATCGAGCCCCCAGAAACCCTTCCATGCGTCGAGCCCGTCGGGCAGTCCTTCGACGTCGTACTGCTTGGAAGCTTTGAGACCAAAATCCTTCAGATCGTCGATGGTGTAGTTCGAAGGAGCCGGCCTGATCTGAACAAAATCCTCGATATCAGACTCGCCCGAACCGCACGCACCCGCCATTAAGGCAAACACCGCGACAGCTGCGATCATAAATATCGGCGTTCTCCGATGCAGTCTCAGTTTTTCCGAGACTAGTTCGACGTTCATGGTAGCCCCCAGTTGGCTTCTACTCGATCCTAAAAATAAACCCATCACGATGGTTACTTCATCGCGCCGCCGGCCGGAGCGCGGTGCTGCGATATGTGCGCATGGTCGCCCTTCAGCCGCTTCGCCATTACATTCGGGTCAACCGGCCACGGCGACACCTCGCAACGTTCGGCCCACTTGAAATACTGCTTTTCCAGGTCCTTCGCCCGATCCTTTTCGCCACCGATCAGGTCGTTCTGTTCCGTGCGGTCCTCGGCGATATTGTAAAGCTCCCACGGCCTGTCCCACTCGGCCACCAGTTTCCAATCGCCGAGCCGGATGCCGCGGTTCCCCTCGTGTTCGACAGTTATCGGCTGCTCACGGTCCCACTTGCGGCCCTGCAACGCGGGCAGGAAACTCTCGCCCTCCAGCGGGGTGATCTCGGTGTCATGGTGCTCTGCCGGGTACTGTGCTCCCGCGATCTCGTAGCACGTAGCCGATATATCGATGATATGCATTGGGTTGGTCAGTATATTCGACTGCTGAATCTGGTCGGGCCAGTGGACGATGAACGGGGTTGAGATTCCCCCCTCGTGAATCCAGCGCTTGAACAGCCGGAACGGAGTGTCCGAAACATTCGCCCAGGGCAGCTCAACCGCCTGGAACGTCGTGTCCGGGCCCGGCCGCAGGTCTGGAATGTCGCCGACCCGAACGGGCTGACCATCGAGCGTCAATGAACTCTCCCACTGCGAGGCGTCGGGCCAGTCGGTGTCTTCCTGGAACAGCTCGGCGCACCCGCCGTTGTCCGACAGGAACATGATGACGGTGTTTTCGAACTCGCCGTGCTTTTTCAGCGTGTCGATGATGCGACCGACACCCCGGTCGACCTGCTCGACCATTGCCGAGTAGACCGCCATGCGGATGTCTTCGTACTCCTTGTTCTGGACATCGTTCCAGTCCGGAGAGTCGGAGTCCCTGGGAGAAATTTCCCATTTGTCGTCGACAACGCCCAGCCCCATTTGCTCCTCGTGCCGGGACGTCCGGATCGCGTCGTACCCGGCCATGTAGTTGCCCTCGTATTTTGCGATGTCGTCTTCCCGCGCGTGCAGGGGCCAGTGGGGAGCGGTGAAGGCGACGTACTGGAAGAACGGCCTGCCCATTGCGACCGACTCGTCGATCTGTTCAACCGCGTGGTCGACAATGGCGTCGGTCATGTGGAAATCGTCAGTTTCGACGTCAATCAACTGATCTTCGAGGATCAGCGACTTCGGGTTCCAGTAGGAGTCGGCGGCGTTGAGCAGGCCGAACGACCGGTCGAAGCCCCGTTGTTGTGGCAGCGGGTGTTTTTTGTCGCCAAGGACCCAGTTGGCGCGTTCTCGATTGTCCCAACTGCCGGAAACGTGCCACTTGCCGGAGAGGAGCGTCCGGTAGCCCGCGCCCTTCAGCACCTCGGCAATAGTGACGCAGCCGTCTCTCAAATAACCCTGGTAGGCGGGCACACCGAGATCGGTTGTCATTTGCCCGATTCCGGCCTGGTGCGGGTGCAGGCCGGTGAGCAAAGCGGCCCGGGATGGACAGCACCGGGCGCCGTTGTACATCTGCGTAAACCGGAGCCCGCCATAAGCCAGTGAATCGATGTTGGGCGTGCTGATCTCGCCGCCGTAGCAGCCGAGGTCCGAGTAGCCGAGATCATCGACCATCACGACGATGATGTTCGACTTTTTAGTGTGGCTTGCTTCGATATCTGGCATCGTCTTCTCCGCTGTCGAGAGCATTCCCCCTCAACCTAACCTTCTCCCCGGGGAGAAGGAATAAACCTAAACCTTCCTATGTTTTTCTTACGATGGCGGCATAGTGCCTGGCGCGTGCGGCCAGGGTCGCTGCCAGCTTTCGTATCCGAACGTCGGGTCCTGCGACATGTCGCCGTTCTGGGCGAGCCGGTCGTCCATCGAGGCCTCAATCGACGCCATCAACTCGACCGTCAACTCGGTTTCCAGCCTGCGAACGATGTCAGCAAACTCGGCGTTTTCGTACAGGTTCACCTGCTCCTGCGGATCGTTCAGCATGTCGAAAAGCAACATCTCGCCAGTGCGGTATTTGTGCAGTTTGTACCGGCCATCAAAGTTCATCCAGCCATCGCCGAGGAGTCCGAAAATGTTGTCCCGGCCCGATTCACCCGGCATTCCTTCACCGGGGAGCGGCCGGGCATCGTACCAGCCGGGCAGGTCGACACCGGCCCAGCTCAGCATCGTGGCTGTCACATCGCGCAGCTCGACCATGCCATCGACCGTCTGACCCGACTCGATTCCGGGTCCCATCGCGAACATCGGCACCCGTATCGCCGCCTCGTAAAACGACGCCTTGCCGATCAGGTTGTGATCGCCAAGATAATCGCCATGATCGGACGAAAGGATGACGTAGGTGTTTTCGAGCAGACCTTTCTTGCGGAGCGCGGAAATGATCGCACCGACCTCGAAATCGATCTGTTGGACGAGTCCCGAATAGTGCTTGCGAATTGTGTGCTTGGTCGAGTCGGGAAACTCCGTGTAATCGACACCGTTCCAGGGCCGCTTGTTGCCCTCGACGTTGTTCTGTCGCATCTTCGGCGTATGGCTCGGGACCTCCGGGACTGCAGCGGGTATTTTCGACTCGTCGATACCTTCAAGAAAGCGTTCATCGGGGTCGTACGGGCAGTGTGGTCCGGGGAACCCGACCATCATTGCAAATGGCCGATCAGATCCGTATTCCTCGATGAACTTGACCGCTTCGGAACCGACGAACCTGTCCCACGAATGCTCCCACGGAATGTCGTGGAGCACCGCCCCTTTGTTCTCGTAATAGCCGGCCATCTCGTTGCCGTGGAGCTTCTTCAGACCGTGCCTGCGCAGGTAGTGGTAGTAGTCGTCACGGACCTCGAGCCAGCGTTTGTCTTCGCAGATCACCCGGTACTGGAAGCCGCGCCGCTCGTCCCACGGGTAGAAGTGCATCTTGCCGATTCCGGCGGTGTAGTAGCCGGCATCACCGAGGAACTCGGGCCACGTGCGGATCCCCGCGTCCCGCCAGTCGGCGCGCAGGTTTTGCAGGTTGCCGGTCACCCCGTTGCGAACTGCGTTCATGCCGGTCAGCAGGGCCGTGCGGGCCGGTACGCAAATGGGAGAAGCCGAGAACGAGTTGGTGTAGCGAACACCGTTTTCCGCTATCGAATCGATGTTTGGGGTTTCGAGCCAGTCGGCACCGTTTGCCCCGGCAAAATCGGCACGGAACTGATCGGGAAATAGGAAAACAATGTTCGGTCGCTTCGTGTCTTCTGGCAATGCGAAACTCCGGAGTGATGGCGAACTGGGTCTCTGATGAGCGCGGGAACTGTCGAAAGCCTAAGACAGTATCGAGGAGGTATCAATCCCGAGTGGCCGGGCTGTAAGTAACCTTACGGTCGTGGCCAACAGCAGCGAATCCGAATCTGTTCAAAGTCCCGAGCGTATGCGGCTCGGCCAGAGTGAACTCGCAGTCAGCCGCATCGGAGCCGGGACCTGGCAGTGGGGTGGAAGGTTTTACTGGGGCTACGGCAGGCAGTACGACGATAACGACCTCGCGACGGCTTTTTCGGCGTGCATCGAACACGGGATCAACTGGTTTGATACGGCCGAACTTTACGGACGCGGCCGGTCGGAGCGAATTCTCGGGCAACTCGTTAACACGCCAACTCTCAAACCCCTGGTCGCCACCAAGTTCTTTCCGTACCCGTGGCGCCTCCACAGGTCGTCGCTTCGGCGTGCGCTGAAGGCGAGTCTCCGCAGGCTCAACGCGGAGTCGGTCGACCTTTACCAGCTTCACTTCCCGCTTCGGCCCCGCGGCTTCTTGTACTGGGTCGATGCGATCGCCGACGTCGCTGAAGACGGGCTGATCAAAGCCATCGGAGTCTCGAATTTCTCGGCCGATCAAACTAAGCGTGCGCACGAGGCCCTGGCGACGCGCGGTCTTGTTTTGGCGTCGAACCAGGTCGCCTACAGTCTGCTGAATCGATCGGCAGAAGCGAACGGCGTGATCGACGCCTGTCGTGAACTGGGCGTTTCGGTGATCGCATACGGCCCGCTGGGCGAAGGTCTGCTGACAGGCAAGTACGGCCCGGGTTCACCGCCTCCGCTGCTGCGCAGGCTACGTCTGGCGCGCAATCGTCTGGGTTCGCTCCCGCCGTTGATCGGACTTATGAGAGACATTGGCAGCGACCACAACGCCACGCCCTCGCAGGTCGCCCTGAACTGGCTTATCGCCAAAGGCACGCTGCCAATTCCCGGGGTCAAATCTGCAGAACAGGGGTCCGACAACGCCGCGGCAATGACCTGGGTGCTGAGTTCTGACGAAATCGAGGTGCTTGACGGGGCAACTGTAAGGTTTATGCCCTGTCGGCCAGGGTGATATCAGACGCGCATTCGCGAGTTGCTGGCGCAGAGCGTCATTGCGGGGAGTCCGACGACGTGGCGATCAGCAACTCGAGTTTTTCGCACAATTTTCCGGGTTCTCGCGAAGACACGAACCAAGTCCTGGTCTTGCCGCTGCGCGCGCCGTCCTTGCTCGACGATATGTCAAGCTCGATACCGGACCCGACCCCGAGGACTGTCCACATCTTTGAAAGTCTCCGACCGCCCTGGCTCATCGCGCGGGACATCCTCGATTTGGTTTCGGCTACACGAACCCCGACGATCCGGCCCCGCCCGATCGTTTCGGATTTCATGCCGAACTTGATTTCGAGGGCGTCTTTTGAGACCTGCAGGCTCATCATCAGGTAGTTGAGCATGACGAAAAATGTGATTAGCGAACTGGCGCTGAATGCAATGTAAAAAACCACCGCGTTCCCGCCGGTAACCAGCGGCTCGCCGATCAGGCCCTTGACCGCCACTCCGGTTACCGACCCGCCAGTCACGCCCAGTAGAAGGCCCAGGAAGGAGAAAACGCGGCCCGACGCCCTTACCTGTTCGAAATAGATATCGCTTTTCATGTTTACTAAACCGCTATCTCGGGATTACCGGCAATACGAGGCGAGAGGGACGGTCTGTAGTGTGGAAAACTGCCTGGTGCGCGACCCTCAACTCGGCATGCGACCAGTAGTCCTTCCCGGTATTGTGATTCCGGTCGAAGTTTGGAAAATCTGAGCTCGAAACATACAGTCGCAGTCGCTGTCCCGGCCTGAACATACAGCCAATCGGGTTCAGTTTGACCGTGTATTCAAAGACCTCCCCGGGCTCCAGCAGTGCCGGGTTCTCATAGCCGTTCCGGTACTGCGCACGCATGATCCCGTAGGTCAGGTTAACGGCCATGCCGTTTTCGTACACAATCGCGAGCTTGGCGGTCCAATCGGTATCGAGTCCGTCTGTTTGGGCCCAGAGCTTGAGAGAGACCGGGCCCGTGACTTCAAGTTCCGAATCGAACACCGGAAAGTCGTAAACGAGAATGT